>Ga0114916_1000237_pt1 | contig 40598 bp, 33 predicted proteins | sample MalvirAntarct_66_FD_83501 | JGI IMG/M metagenome (GOLD analysis project Ga0114916, IMG submission 83501) | Marine viral communities from the Global Malaspina Expedition - Malaspina viral metaG Antarct_66 | ecosystem: Environmental > Aquatic > Marine > Oceanic | place: West Anvers Island... | reverse complement strand
GAGCCCATACTTGCCGTTTAAATCGAGTTAATTTATAAAATTTTATTTTAAAAGCGTGATCTAGAATTTCTAGATTGCGCTTTTTTTTTTGCTAATATTTTTCTCTCCTATAAAGAAAAGATAGATAATGGTTATTTCTGGTTTGGTATGTTGGCTATTTAAGGAACTGCGTTCTTGCAATAATTAAGCTAATTTTTTTATTGAACTCACCCAATATAAAAGTGAAAAGTGAAGAGTTGAAAGTGAAGAGTGAGCAGTTGTTAGTGTGCTTATTCTGGGCTTAATCTTTTGATTAACAGATTGCTTTTTATTTGTTCATCCATCACTATTTTTCCAATCAGGCTTTTTGTCCTTTTCAACTTATTTCGCGCTTCCACTTATTAATCCATTAAATAGAAGTACTTTTGCACGCTCGTAAACTGGAACCCTGTAGAGGGTTTATGCTTCGAGTACAAAACACTAGTAATTAATTAGATACCCGTTCATTCGGGCCTACGTTATGAATATTAAGAACATTGCAATTATTGCCCACGTTGACCACGGTAAGACTACCTTGGTTGATAAAATTATGCACCACTGTAGCCTTTTTCGTGAAAACGAACATATGGGGGAGCTTATCCTTGATAATAATGACCTAGAACGTGAACGTGGTATTACCATTACTTCTAAAAATGTTTCGGTTGTATATAAAGGCACTAAAATCAATATTATTGATACTCCTGGTCACGCCGATTTCGGTGGTGAAGTGGAACGTGTATTGAATATGGCAGATGGTGTGCTTCTTCTAGTAGATGCTTTTGAAGGTCCTATGCCTCAAACGCGTTTTGTATTGCAGAAAGCGATTGACCTTGGTTTAAAGCCTTGTGTTGTGGTAAATAAAGTAGATAAAGAAAACTGTACGCCAGACGAAACGCATGAAGCGGTATTCGATTTGATGTTCGAACTAGGTGCTGAAGAATGGCAGTTAGACTTCCCAACCGTTTACGGTAGTGCGAAGAACAACTGGATGAGTGATGACTGGAAGAACGAAACAGACAATATTGAGCCATTACTTGATATGGTTTTAGAACACATCCCTGATCCAAAAATTGTGGTAGGTAATACGCAGATGCTAATTACTTCTTTAGACTATTCGTCTTTTACAGGGCGTATCGCTATCGGACGCCTACAGCGTGGTAACTTAAAAGAAAATATGCAGATTGCGTTGATGAAACGTGATGGTTCTATAAAGAAATCTAGAATTAAAGAATTACACACCTTTGAAGGCCTTGGGCGTTTAAAAGTGAAAGAAGTAAAAGCAGGTGATATATGTGCCTTAGTTGGTTTGGAAGGTTTCGAAATTGGTGATACTGTTGCCGATATTGAAAATCCAGAAGCGTTGAAAACCATCACTATTGATGAGCCAACAATGAGTATGTTATTTACTATTAACGATTCTCCTTTCTTCGGAAAAGATGGAAAGTTTGTAACATCACGCCATATTAGAGAGCGTTTGGAGCGTGAGCTTGAAAAGAACTTGGCATTGCGCGTAACAGCTACAGACAGTGCAGATAAATTCATGGTTTTTGGTCGTGGAGTATTACACCTTTCAGTTTTAATTGAAACCATGCGTCGCGAAGGATATGAACTTCAAATTGGACAGCCACAAGTAATCATCAAAGAAGTTGATGGTGTAAAATGTGAGCCTGTTGAAGAATTAACAATTGACCTTCCAGAAACCGTTTCTGGTCGTGCTATTGATATGGTAACCTTGCGTAAAGGGGAAATGTTGAGCATGGAAGGCAAGGGAGATAGAATGATTTGTAGATTCAATATTCCATCTCGTGGAATCATCGGTTTGCGTAATCAATTACTTACCGCTACGGCTGGTGAGGCTATCATGACACACCGTTTCTTAGAGTACCAACCGCTGAAAGGTGGTATTCCTGAGAGACAGAATGGTAGTTTGGTTTCTATGGAAAATGGTGCTGCTATTCCTTATTCTATCGATAAATTACAAGATCGTGGACGCTTCTTCGTACATCCTAATGAAAGCATCTATGAAGGTCAGGTAATTGGTGAAAATACGCGTCGGGATGATATGGCAGTTAATATCACTAAGACGAAAAAACTATCGAATGTACGTTCTTCTGGAGCAGATGATAAAGCGAAGATTGTTCCAGCTATTAAGTTCTCATTGGAAGAGGCTTTAGAATATATTCAGAAAGATGAATACGTTGAGGTAACACCTGTACATCTGCGTTTACGTAAGGTGTATTTGAAAGAGGTTGACCGTAAGCGCTACAAGCTATAATTGTATTAAATCGATTTTATAGTGGTGAATACTAATAAACTCCTAGTTTTTTAGTTAATTTGCGTCAAGATTGAACTTTTTTTAAGACTAAAAGAAAACTACAATATGAATTTTTTATATTTCGACCCGGGTTTAGGTGCCATGATTGTTCAAGGTTTGGTTGCAGCAGCAGCAGGAATTCTTCTTTTTTCAAAGAATGCATGGTATAAGGTGAAAGCGTTTTTCGGACTCCTAAAAGAGGAAGATGATGCGTACGATTCAATTGATATTGATGACCAAGACACCAATACCAATGACGAGCAATAATACGCACGAAGCTTCCTTTAGAGATCCATCGGGATATATGTTTCATGACGGCGATATCCTTCGCAGGGTCATAAATCCTATTTACTTTCCGCAGTATAAAAAGCTAACAGATGACGGTTTTTTTAAGACCCTAATCAAGCAAGAACTACTTATTCCGCATACAGAGACTTCAGCGTCTAATGACAAGATTGTAATCACGCCAGAGCCTATTCCGTTTATTACCAATCCTTATGAGTGGAGCTTTGAGCAATACAAGCACGCGGCCTTACATACTTTAAAGATTCAGAAATATGCCTTGTCTAAAGGTTTCATCCTGAAGGATGCGTCGGCTTATAATGTTACTTTTCACAACGGAAAACCAATCTTTATTGATACGCTTTCCTTTGATTTTTACGAAGAAGGAACACCATGGCGAGCCTACAAGCAGTTTATTACACATTTCTTAGGTCCATTGGTGCTCGCAAAATACCACGGCACCGAAATTTTCAAAATGCTACAAACGCATATCGATGGGGTTCCAGTGAAACTGATTGCGTCTATGCTTCCAGGTAAAACAAAGCTGAGCTCAACGCTATTCACCAATATTCACTTGCTCGCTAAAATGGAAAGTAAGCATAGCGAAGATTATAAAGCCGAAACGAAGGTTGCGAAGCTTTCAAGAAAGGCACAAAACAATATTATTGATAGCCTCTTTCTCTTTATCAAGAAATTAGAATTGAATGAAGCTACCGAGTGGGGAGACTATTACAGTAAAACAAACTACGAAGAAGCCGCTTTCGAAGGGAAAAAGAAGCTAATTCGTGAATGGGTAACGCCATTAAATCCACAGCGCCTAATTGATGTTGGTGGAAATGACGGGACCTTTGCGCGTACTGTTTTAGACAAGGTGCCACACGTAATTGTGACGGATATCGACAGTAATGCAGTAGATTACAATTACAAACAGTCAATGGACAAAAAAGAGTCGAATATGCTCGCTTTTGTTTGTGATGTTTTACAGCCTGCACCTGGTGTTGGATTTAACAATACGGAGCGAAACTCCTTGATTGAAAGACTCCAGAATTACAATCCAGACATTACCATGGCCTTGGCCTTGATTCACCACATTACCCTCTCAGGTAATGTGCCTTTTGAGAAATCAGCTGAATTTTTTGCCAAATTCTCAAACAAACTTATCATAGAATTCCCAAAGCGCGAAGACTCATGGGTATCGTCGCTTTTAGTGCGTAAGCGGGAGTTTATTAATCACTTCGATTTCTACAACGAAGCTGGTTTTGAAGCTGGTTACAGCAAGTATTTTACTTTAGAAAAGAAAGAAGTAGTGGCAGGAACAAAACGTGTGCTATATTTGTTTCAGAAAAAGTAATAGCTACACGCAATGGAGCAGCAAGCATTGGATCGCAAATTTGGTTCTAACTTTATGGTTGGACTCGCTGCAGGTCTGTATCCTTTTTTACACTATTACAATGGGAATTTTGACCTAGCCGATTCTTGGGTTCAGTTCTTTTTTCTCTTCGGAATCTGTTTGGTCTTGCCTCATATTTTGATGGCGATTTCGCCCTTCGTTTTTAAGCTAAAATTCCTTCGGAAATTTGAAAAATACAGACGCACGGCAGTTAATTTAATTTTGTTTTTCGGACTCATAGGGCTATTGATTTTCCTCTTTAAAAAGAAGGCCTTGGCAGTTACTTTGTTGGGTGCTGGACTCTTGAGTTTCGTAGTTTATAAACAACTCGCGAAAATTGTTATTTTACAGCTGCTATTGGCCGTATTGAGTGTGTTTACACTCGTTCCGAAGCTTTTATTTATGTCAAGTTATACGGATGAATGGACTGCCCAAGCCGATGCAATTTCAGAAACAGTATTTAAAACACATCCTAATATATACTTGATTCAACCAGATGGTTATAGCAGTTTTAAGCACCTGAAAGCACCACCTTACAATGCTCCAGACACTACTTTTCAAGTGACTTTAGAAAATAGCGGATTTACATTATATAACGACTTCCGATCTAACTATTATTCAACCCTAACATCAAATGCTTCCATGTTCGCCATGAAGCATCATTATTACGATAATACCTATAGGGGTAATTTGAAAACCTATGGAGCACAGGATGTGGTAGTTGGTGAAGATAATGTTGCGGTTCAGATTCTAAAAAAGAACGGGTATAAATCGCATCTACTAACAGATAACTCCTATTTTTTGGTAAACCGAAAGAATAGCATGTTTGAATACTGCAATGTGCCGCAAGAGCAGGTTTTGCTCTGGGATACAGGCGGAATTTCTGGAATTGATATTGCTGCGGATTTTGAGAAGTTGCTCGAAACCACTTCAGATTCGCATAACTTCTTCTTTATTGAAAAAACAGTACCAAGTCATATCATGTATGGCGAAGGTGCTTCGCTGGGGATTCCTGCGGAACGAGAGCGCTATTTTGAAAGACTCAAGATGGCAGATGAATGGCTAACGGCCTTACTCACCCAAATTGAAGCTCACGATAAAAATGCATTGGTTATAATCGCTGCCGATCATGGTGGCTATGTAGGTCTTAGTTATGTAAAAGAAGTTGAAACCAGAAAATTGACGGAAGAAGAAACAGTTTCAGTGTTTAATAGTTTGCTTGCCATAAAATGGCCTCATGGTGAAGCACCTGCGTATTTGGATTTGGATTCTAATGTGAATTTATTCAGAAATGTATTTGCCTACCTTGGTGAGAAACCATCACTTTTAGAAAACTTAGAACCAGATACTAGCTATTTGCCTTTGTACCAAGGCAGCAAAGCTATCTTTTACGAATGCATCAATGACGCCTACCAGGTGGTTTATAAACCCTTAGATGAGTAAATTTGAACAATTTGTAAATTCGCCCTATGTGTCGCCAACCCTAGCTGGATTAGGCGCTGGCTTGTATCCGCTATTTTTTTATTATTCGAATAACTACGCGCTTATCAATTCGTGGAATCACCTTGGGTTTTTTATCGTGTTCTTTTTAATAAGTCCGATTGTCTTCTTTTGGTTGTGTCATTTTATATTTAAGAAATTCGGACAAAAATGGAAGCTTAAAACCTACGTCTTTTTCAATATTTCGGCATTTTTAAGTTTTATCGTTCTCTGTTTGTATGCTGGCGTTAAACTAGGACTTCTAGTGGGTGCACTTGGAATTGGAGCCTTGGCAGCAGCTTTTTTAAGTAAGCATTTCAAGAAGTTTGTGTTATTTCAATTGGTGCTGGCTACGATAAATCTGTTTTGGTTGATTCCTATCATTTTCGAACAACTCAATTATAATGATTCTTGGATTCAGCAACCAGACAATATTGAACAGGCTACTTTTACAAAGAAGCCTAACGTCTATTATATCCAACCAGACGGTTATGTGAACTTTTCGGAACAAAACAAAGGCTATTATAAACTAGGGGAAAATCCACACCAAGGCTATTTGGAAGCAAAAGAGTTTAAGTTGTATCCAGACATTAGGAGTAATTATACCTCCACGGTAATTTCGAATGCGGCCACCTTTATGATGAAGCATCACTTTTACAATTACGGCTTTAATTTTACCGAAATCACGAACGGGCGACAAATTATCATGAGCGATAATCCGGTGCTAAAGATTTTCAAGAAGAATGGATATAAGACACATTTTATATCTGAATTACCTTATTTATTAGCCAACAAACCAAAAATTGGCTACGATAAGTGCAACTTCAACGAAAGTAATATTTCATACATAACTAATGGCTTTAATGGCAAACAGAATGTGCTTGACTCCTTAGGGCGTTATTTAAAGGAAGATATTGATAAACCTAAGTTCTTCTTCATTCAAGTGTTTAAGCCTGGACATGTGCCTTCTAAGAGAGACGAGTCTAAAGGTTTTGAAGGCGATAAAGAACGCTGGGTTCAAAATTTAGAAATATCGAATAGACAGCAACAAGAGGTTATCGACACTATTCTAGCTTCGGATTCAAATGCACTCATCATGATTATGTCTGATCACGGGGGTTATCTGGGCTGGAAAAATATGATGGGGATTCGAACAAAGACGGAAGATGTGGATAAACTACATTCTGCTTTTAGCACCAATTTAGCCATCAAATGGCCTGATAAAGCGCCGCCAGCATTTGATACGAAGTTTAAAACGGGTATAAATGTTTTTAGGATATTGTTTTCCTATTTGAGTGATGACACTTCGTACTTAGAAAATCTTCAGGACGATTCAAGTTATACCATCATTGAATATGGTGCGCCTAAAGGTATCTACAAGGTGCTTGACGCGAATGGCAAAATGGTTTTTGAAAAAAGAAATAAGTAGTTTTTAGAGAAAGCGAAGTACGTTGTATCTAAAAATACACCAAAGTGCCCACATCCCATCTTTCCAATTAATTTTCTTGCCTTCGGCATAGGTTCTTCCGTAGTATGAAATGCCCACTTCATAAATACGAATATTAGGAATACGAGACATTTTTGCCGTTACCTCGGGTTCAAATCCGAATTGCTTTTCTTTTAGCGTCAAACCTTTCAGGATATCTGCTCTGAATAATTTATAGCAGGTTTCCATATCTGTTAGATTCAGATTTGTAAACATATTACTCAGGAAGGTCAGGAATTTATTCCCAATGGTATGCCAGAAGAATAAAATTCGGTGCGGACTTCCGCCAATAAACCTAGAACCGTATACAACATCGGCCTTTCCTTCGAGCATTGGCCTTAGTAGTAATGCGTATTCGTTTGGATCGTACTCTAAGTCGGCATCCTGTATGATAATGAAGTCGCCTGTTGCAAGTTCAAAGCCTTTATGTAAAGCACCGCCTTTTCCGCCATTTTTAATTAGGGAGTGTAGTTTTATATCCAAAGATGGATTATTGTTCATAAATGCTTCGATGCGCTTGAGGGTGTCATCTTTGGAGCAGTCGTCCACTATAACAAGCTCTTTGGCTAAGCCATTAGGTAAAACAACCGCCTTTAATGCAGTTAAGATTTCGATAATGGTATTCTCCTCATTATAAGCAGGAATGACGATAGATAGTGTTTGAGCCATGCAGAAATTTTGGCTGTAAATATATGTATTTGTTATTTCTCCTCGGCATAGGTATGCCGAAAAAACCTATTTTTGAGCCACAAGAACATGAAAGCTAAATCTCTTTATTACATATTTGCATTCCTAGGTTGTATCCCGCTAATTTTATGGGCCTACGAATATATGCAGGTAGATTTGTGGTATGATGAGGCGTATTCTCTGGAGCACTTTGCTTTGGTAGATTGGAAATCAACGGTGCTTAATTATCCGGCTCCCAACAATCATGTTTTTTTTAATCTAACGAGCCAGATACTATCACGCATTGCAGGCTTGCGAGACCTGTTTGACGCGATTGAAAACGTCTACGTCTTTAGGCTGTTTCAAGGAATCATTGCCTTGGCAACTGCATGGTATTCCGCAGCAATTTTAAAACGCCACTTGAAGGTGAAGAGTAGTTTTTTAGTCTACGTTGTGCTGTTTACCTGTATTCCCTTTATGAATTTTGCATTGCAACTTCGAGGGTATAATATGAGTGCCTTATTTTTAGTAATGCTTGTTTACTATGCATGGAATTATATAGAAGCGGGGAAGAAATCGGCTCAAATCATGGTCGTAGTTTCGAGTGTATTGATGCTGTACACCATCCCTTCAAATGTATATTTCTTGCTAGGATTTTGGTTGGTGCTATTTGGTTTTTGGGGATATCAATTCAGAAAGAAAGAAAAGCTTCAGGCAAAGCGCAACTTCAAGGTATTAGTGGCTATTGCGTTAGGTGTTGTTCTTGCCGTGCTACTGTATTTCCCAATTATTGAAGATGTTATTTTTAATAAATTCTCCGGACGGACGGTTCCTGGTATTTTCTATTCCGCTGGATTATTCCTGGATTTATTACCCGAATTTATCTCGGAGCGCCACTTGTTGTTGGTGTTACTATTGCCGGGTGTGTACTTTTTTTACAAGAAGGCCAGCACTCAGGAAAAGCGTTATTTTATCTTTTTAGTTTGTTTGTTTTTAGTTCCCTTCGGAATTTCATTTTTACATCAAAAAGCACCTTTTCCAAGGGTTTTTATGCCATTAGCTCCCATTTTTGCAATGCTTTTAACAGTGATTGTTGCGAAGTTTATTGACGCAATAAAACAACAATTTAGGCATTATGTTTTGCTTCTTGGTACCATTGCTTACTGTATTTTGGTGTTTGCTTCACAAATGAAGATGAATAGTATTAGGGTGTCCAAAGCGCTAATAGAAGACAATCAACTAGCTCAAAATTTATATCAGAATTACTATTTGGGCGAGTTCTTTCAGCAGGATAAAGTCATGAAAGAGCTATCTGAAGTGTATGCTGGCATGCCAGTTTATGTTATGAATGATTTGGATAAACCATCAACAGCACTGTATCTCCGGAAGCATGGCGTTGATTTTATACAAATTGGTTCACTTGAAGAAATAATTTTAGAAACATTCTCTGGCAATACTTTTTATATTGTGACTTCAGAAAAGAATAAGACGCTTAGAGCATTGAATTTAAAAACAAATTTCACTGCCGAAGTTATAAGCGAACAGGCATACTTTTCAACCTTGCTTCGCGTAGAAGAAAAAACAGATTAACTCAATCCATGACTAAGACCAAAACATATTCTAAGAAAACACCCTGGCTTTTGGGCATTGCTAGTGGTTTATACGCTTGCTTGTATTTCTTTTCGCGGAAACCTGCAATTCTAGACTCATGGGAGCATTATGCCTTTATGATCAGTTTGTTTTTGGTGATTCCTATCATTAGCTTTTTTGTGATTATCAAACTAAAAGAATTCAAGGCACCATTTACGAAACCAAGACTGCTTACTTTCTTTAACGTCTTCTACTTTTTGGTGTACGTACAGCAAATTACCTTCACCCAACATCATAAAAAGCTCATTGCCCTGTCCTTTATTGTGGCAATTCTAGTTGCTTATTTCCTATATAAACAGCTATTGAAGATTGCCGTGCTCGAACTATTACTGGCTGTTCTAACGCTTCCTTTACTTTTTGATGCGATCATATTGAAGAGCTCCTATGATACCAGTTGGGCGACACAAACAGATGACATTGAAGAGGCCGTTTTCAAAAAGAAACCGAATGTATATTTTATAGAGCCGGATGGCTACGCTAATTTTTCAGAATTAAAGAAGGAATTCTATCAGGTTGATAATGTTGAATTTGAAGGGTTCTTGGCAAAAGAAGGATTTAAAAATTATCCAACATTCCGAAGTAACTATACTTCCACATTGTCATCCAATGCTTCGTTTTTTGCTATGAAGCATCATTATTTTAATGAAGATTTGCGTTCCGATGAAGTAGACAATGCGCGTGATGTGATTATGTATGATAATGCAGTGTTGCGTATTTTTAAAAAGAATGGATACAAGCCTTATTTTCTGAGTGATACGCCTTATTTATTGTCAACGCGGCCACGAACTTTGTATGAGGAGACTAATTTTGGCTTTTGGGATGTTTCTTTCTTGGATAATGGTATTAGAAATCACCGCGATGATGTGGTTGGTGCTTTTAAGGAGTTTGTAAACGAAACCGCTGAGCAACCCAAGTTCTTTTTTATTCAATTTATCAAACCATGGCACATCAGCGGAAAGAATAGTGGCGCCCATGGCAAAGTGGAAGAGCGCGAGCGTTGGATTGAACGTTTGGGTGAGGCGAATGAAATGCTCACGGAAATCATTTCTGAAATCAAACGCAAAGATCCTGAAGGCTTAATTGTAATGATGGCGGATCATGGCGGTTATGTTGGGTTAAATTATAGTGATGAAAGTCGAACAAAAACCAACGACCCAGATAAGATTACTACTATTTTTAGCAGTCAGTTGTCCATTCATTGGCCCAATGGTCAAGCACCCTCCTTTGACGGTGAACTTGACTCTGCAGTCAATGTTTTTCGTGGTTTGATTACGTATTTATCTGAAGACGAAACCTATTTAAAGGCACTGCAAGATGATAGCAGTTATATCATGCTTCGCGATGGGATTGAAGAAGGGGTTTATGCGTATATCAATGATGCTGGGGAGTTGGTGTGCAGAGCGCATACTAGTAAATAGAAAAATAAAATACTACTTCTTCAGCCCAAGAATACTAAAAAATAGACTAAAAAGTATAATCTGAACACCCAAGAGCATACTGGTAATCGCTGGAATAACCAACCTAAAAGTACGTGTGTTCGTAATGTCGCCATAATTGAGTTCTTGCCAGTAATTATAAGCCACAATACTTAAAACAATCCCAATAATAACGAGTAAGAAACCAACAATAAGTCCTTTTTCAAGGTTGATGAATTTGAATTGTTTGTCGTATTTATCCGACTTAGGAAGTAGCCCGTTTTCTACAGTGTAGACCTTGGTTAAACCATAAAAGAGCAGGAACTGAAAGCCAATTAATAGGCTACCAGAAGTAAACAGCAGTGTGTGCACATCAAAGGTTACTTCGCCTATGGTGATTGGATTGTAGATTAAAATCGAGGAAGTAATGAACCCTAAAATCATTAGTATCATTCCTGGAATAAAGAAGAGCCATTTGGGACTGTATAAAAGCAGAAAACGTAAATGTCTCCAACCGTCACTCCACGTATTTAAGTGAGGCGGACGCGTTCTTCCGTCGGGTGATAGAATGGTAGGGACTTCCGCTATTTTTAGGTTTTGTAAGCTCGACTTTACAATCATTTCACTGGCAAACTCCATTCCTGAAGTTTTGAGATCCATTTTGTAAAATGCTTCTTTACTGAAGCCTCTCAAGCCACAGTGAAAATCACCAATGTTAGCATTAAAAAATAATCTTCCAATAAAAGACAAAACAGGGTTCCCAAGATAGCGATGTAAAAAAGGCATAGCACCTTTTTTAATGCCACCTTTAAAACGATTACCCATCACTAAATCATAGCCTTCACGAAGCTTCTCCATATAGGGCATCATATTGCTGAAGTCGTAACTATCATCTGCATCACCTATCATCACATAGGTTCCTTTGGCTGCGCTAATACCGCCAAAAAGGGCGTTTCCATACCCTTTTTCAGGAACTGGAATAACACGAGCGCCAAGATCTTCGGCAATTTTCTGTGAACCGTCTGTGCTTCCGTTATCGCCAATAACCACTTCACCTTGGATACCTTCTCTTTCGAAAAAGCCCTGTGCTTTTTTAATGCAAACCGCAATTGTTTCGGCTTCATTAAGACATGGCATGACTACGGATAACTCAGGATTCATATTTTGAGATAATTTTTTTCAAAAGTATCACTATTATCAGCAATCCGATAAAATAATTATAAAATAAATACCGAATGATGGAATGCGAAGCCACGGCAACAACCATAGCATTTGATATGATAAGTAAACAACCAAAAAGGATGAATCCGTTTTTTAAACTGAATTTTTTAATTGCCTTCCAAAGGCTGATAATCGCCAAAGTAAGAATAAAGAAGAGTATAAAAACCGACTTAAAGCCGTGTACAATGCTTGTGTAATAAATAGCAAGCCACTCCTTGAAATTCGCTTTTAAAAGAATAGGAAACATTGTTTTGCAAGCCGCTTCGGTTAGGACGGAATTCATGTGCGGTGCGGGGTCTTTCGCGTAATAATAAGCTTTACCCTGATCGTGAATATTTTGGTTGCATATCTTCGGAAAGAAGTAATGGAAGCGCTTATATTTCGCTTTATAGCTTCCATCCACTTTGGAGCTCAGTAAATTCAGGCTATCGATGCGAGTATAGGACAGTTCGAAGATTTTTTTGGTGTCTTCCGAAGGCATCAGTGCAATATTGTCCTTTTCAGAAACATATAAGGGTAATGTAATTGCGTTGACGTAGCTGTAGGGTGTTTTGATAAAATATCCGTGCACCACTTTCCGATAGGTACTATCTAAAACGCCCGAAAGGATTGGCAGTAATAGGAGCACAGCAATCAAGCCGATGTTGATTTTAGTGAAGACCTGTCTTTTCAGTTTAAGTGCAAAAACAAAAGCAATGATAGGAGTTACAATAATAAACTGGCCTCGGGTCAGAGCCAGGGCAAGAAATACGATTGCAATATGTAGTATTTTTTTCTTTTCATCATTGAAGATAAAATCGAATGTAAATGCCATGAGCAAAAGATAGAGCGGGTACGAAACTCCTTCGGAAGTAAGGTTGTTTGCAATAGATAACGGATAGAAATAAGGGAGTATTAATAGTCCTAAAAGCAAGATTTGAGGCCAAGGTCCCAAATTGAATACCTTGGAGCACTTCTTGAAAATGATTGTGATTGCCACAAAACCGAAGATTAATTGAATGCCAACCGCCACAACATCAAAACCTGTAGAAAAGATGAATTGTAGCCCGCGCAGGAACAAAACATAGCCTGGAAAGCGGGAAATATCTGCTCGCAGATAGCTAAAGGTATCTGGAGAGTAAAGTGGCTGTTGCAGCACAAAACACACGAACAGCGCACTAAAAAGGGCTATCAAGATGAAATTTCTTACCTTTGTATTCTTGCTAAAACCCTGTGATTTACTCAATTTGTTCAGTTTTTATTCGTTATAAAACGCGTGTTAAAAGTAAAAATAATTTTAGTTTTACAACAGATAAGTAATTAGTTTCAACAACCCGCCAAATGACAACCGAATTTAAGGTTAAAAAATATACTTCTGAAGATGCTCAAGCTTGGAACAATTTCGTGTCTCAAGCAAAGAACGCCACCTTTCTTTTTGATCGTGCTTTTATGGACTATCATCAAGATCGCTTTACGGATTATTCGCTCTGCGTTTACAAGGATAGCAAGTTGGTAGCAGTATTGCCTGCAAATGTTGATGGCAATACTGTACAGTCACATCAAGGTCTTACCTATGGTGGCTTGGTGCTTGCTAAGAAGTTGAAATTTAATGATGTCTTGGGTGCTTTTAAAGCGGCTTTAGCGTTTCTTTCTTCGGAAGGAATTGTAAGCTTGCAACTTAAACTCATACCTAAAATATATCATGCACTTCCTGCAGATGAGATAGATTATTTGCTTTTTATTACCAAAGCTAGCCAGACTAGAGTAGATATATCGAGTTCGATTGATCTAAAAAATCCTCTAAAAATTCAATCTAATAGACTAGAAGGTGTGAAAAAAGCACAGAAGCATGGTCTTCGAATTGAAGAGGATGGAAATTTTGATCTTTTTTGGAACGAAATCCTTGAGCCAAATCTAAAGGCCCAACATGGCGCGAATCCTGTACATAGTTCAAAAGAAATTGCGTCGCTTGCCGCCTCTTTTCCGAAGCATATCAAACAATTCAACGTTTTTAAGGAAGATATTGTAGTTGCAGGGGCAACCATATTTGAAACCGAACATCTTGCTCATATACAGTATATCTCGGCAAATGCAGATAAACAACAATTGGGAAGTTTAGATTTTCTCTTTGAGTATTTGATATCGGATCGCTACAAGGCAAAGCGATATTTCGATTTCGGGGTATCAAATGAGAATCAAGGTTTAAACCTAAATGAAGGCCTCTTGTATTGGAAAGAGTGCTTTGGAGCGCGAAGTATTGCGCATCAATTTTATACCATAGAAACTAAAAATTATGCGTTGCTAGACACCGTTTTTATATGATTCCATTTTTAGATTTACATAAAGTCAATGCTCGATTTGAGGCTGATTTCCAGCAACGGTTCAAAGATTTTTTGGACGCTGGCTATTATATTCTTGGCAATCAAGTAAAAGTATTTGAGTCGGCATTTGCAAACTACTGTGGTACCAAACATTGTATTGGGGTAGGGAATGGGTTGGATGCACTCCGTCTCATTTTAGAAGGATATAAACTAATTGGAAAACTGAAAGATGGTGATGCCGTACTCGTTGCTTCCAACACCTATATTGCTACTATTTTAGCCATAAAACAGGCCGGTCTTAAGCCTGTATTAGTTGAGGCGGAAGACGTTACCTTCAATTTCAACCTGAAGGCTTTAGCGTTGGCAATCACACCTGATACGAAGGCAATAATGCCAGTTCATTTATACGGTCAATTAGCTCCGATGGATGCAATAAATGCATTGGCTAAAACGAATAATTTACTTGTAATTGAAGATGCTGCGCAGGCACATGGAGCAAAAAACAGCAATGGAGCAATGGCAGGAAATTTAGCTAATGCCGCAGGCTTTAGTTTTTATCCAACGAAGAATTTAGGCGCTTTGGGAGATGGAGGAGCTGTTACTACAGATGATGATGCTTTGGCGGAAGCTGTTCGGAAACTTCGGAATTATGGTACGCGTTCTAAATATGTGAATGAAGTGCTAGGGTTTAATTCAAGACTGGATGAAATTCAAGCGAGCTTTTTACATTGCAAATTGCCGAGTTTAGATGAAGATAATCAAAAACGACGAGCAATAGCAAAGCGCTATATTTTAGAAATAAATAACCCAAAAATTGAACTTCCATCGTATTCAGGAGGGTTATCACATGTTTTTCACTTGTTCGCAGTTCAAGTGGCTGGCCGAGATGCCTTTGTTGCAGATTTGAAAGACGCAGGCATTGGAACGCTGATTCATTACCCTATTGCACCACACCAGCAAAAAGCACTAGCAGACTATAATCATCTTAGTTTTCCTGTAGCTGAAGAAATTCACAATAAAGTAGTGAGTTTACCTATGAGTCCTGTCATGACTGAAGCAGAAGTTTCGAAAGTTATTGCTGTGCTGAATGATTGGGAAACATAACTTGAAGCACGAAGTAAATTAGAGATGGTACAAGAAACATTTTTTTTAGCACCGTTTTTATTTTGTCTATTCGGTTAACACTTAAACAAATAAACGCTTAAACAAATTAACAATCGTTGAAAGTCCCAGATTTTATAAAGCAGAATTTACTCCTGAAGATGACCTCCTTGAATGCGGTGGTTGTGAGTATACGTTTGCTATTTTCTGCGTTGATTCAACGTTTGTTATTTGACCAAATTGGTGCGGAAGGACTTTATAAGATTGGACAGCTTCGTAGTCTTACCGAGCTCTTGATGTCTGTTAGCTCACTTGGTGTTTTTAACGGAATTGTAAAATATATTTCAGAATATAAGGATGACAAAGAGCAGTTACTTAAGTTGTTCTCGACCTCTTTTGTCTTTACTATAATCGGAACCGTAGTTTCCGCAACAGCGCTTTTTTTCACTTCAAGTTACCTAAGTACTTACTTGTTTGGGACCGAAGAATTAAGCTACTTAATCAAGTTATTGGCGGTGATAGTGCCATTTATAGCCATACAGCGCGTGTTTAATGGTGTTATTAATGGGCTGTCAGAGTATAAGAAGTTTGCTAAGATTGAACTAGTTAGTTATCTCTTAAGTGCTAGTTTATTAGTGTTCTTTCTCTTTCAATACAATGTTGATGGAGCGCTTGTTGCTATTGCCTTAGCACCTGTTATTCAAGTGAGTGTTATGCTCATTATATTTTATAAAGTGCTACGCGAATACATCCAATTTTCGAAGCTGTCGTTTAAGTCGCCCTTAGCAAAAAGCCTCTTAGCTTTTACATTGATGTCTTTTGTTTCAACGGTTTTATTGCGCTTTGTAGATATTGACATCCGTTCGATGCTTGCTGAGCAAATGACCGAAAAAGACGCAGGAGTCTGGACCAATGTGTCCTTTATTTCTAATAATTATATGGTTTTTGCTGCTTCATTATTCACCTTATATGTAATTCCAAAGTTTGCGGGAATCTATAATGGAACCGATTTCAAAAAAGAAGTGCTTTCTATTTATAAAACTTTACTGCCAATTTTTGGGGTAGGGATGATCTTGGTGTATTTACTTCGGAACCTAATCATCGAATTATTGTATCCTGGCCTCGTAGAAATGGAACCCTTATTTAAATGGCAGTTGATTGGCGACTTTATACGCCTTGCATCTCTGGTGTTGGCGCATCAGTTCTTGGCAAAAAAAATGGTTCGGAATTTTATTTTTTCTGAATTACTATCGCTGGCATTGTTCTTCGGTTTGTCACATTATCTTGTGCAATACTATGGAGTATCCGGTGTGGTGATGGCGCATTTTATTAGATACGTAATCTATTTTATTGTGGTCTTATTCTTGGTTTGGCGTTATTTCCATACAGGAAATCATCAACCCAAGGAAACCGAAAAAATATCCGAAAATTAACCCAATAGCTTTATTTTTGTAGTATGAGTACTCAGGAGTGTAAATTATTTATTGATGGAGATCCTTTTCAGTTTAAAGTAGAAGGAAATTTCTTTTGGGGTGAAGGTGGCGCCTTATATGAGCACGATAATAGTGTCATCTCAAAAGTGCCTTGGACAGAGGCTGGTTATAGTGTTGTAGATGCTTTTTCCGAAGAAGAATTCAATAATTTTCAAGAATCGGTTCGACGTAATATTGTAAAAGCACTTGAGAATACTAAAGTCGATTTCAATCCAGATACTTTCCAGTTAGTAGATTATCACAAGGTCGTGACCACAGATGAAATGCATCTGGCGGTAATAGATATTACACGTAATCTCACCAATGAAGATTTCGATTTCGATATTGATGCTTTGACGGAGCGCTTCGGAAAAATTCTAGGTTATAAACTCACTTCTTGGGTTGAGGAACTTCAGAAATCCCACATTCAGATACGTATAAGTAGACCAAGCACTTTGGATATTAATCCGCCGCATCGCGATGGCTATTTGAGTTATTGGAAGAACATATTAAATGTCTGGGTGCCCGTAGCCGGCTGTAATGAGCAAACATCGCTTCCTGTAGCGCCTGGGAGTCACCTGCTGCCTGAAACCGACATAGAGCGCACCGAAAGTAAGGGAGCTAAGATTAATGGGAATACCTACTATGTGCCCTGCATTTTAAACACGAAACAAGGGAGTATTGAAATGATACGGCCCAATCCTGCAGAAGGGCAGGCACTTGTTTTTACACCTTTTTTGATTCATGGCGCTGCCGTAAATCATTCTGATGTTACCCGAGTATCTATTGAATTGCGTTTCCCGAAGCTAGACTAGAGGTATCTCATTGGATTTTATGGTTTTTCTTTTTTTGGCGTTCCCTCCATAGCCTTTGGCCAAGGAGGGCGGGCTGTTCGCTTCAATCTGCTAACACAGGATTTTCACTTCCATCCCTAACGCGATTTCCTCTGTTCATTTTGCCTTGAAGCAAAACGAACCAAAAGTTCAAGAAGCTTTTAAGGAAATTTTTACGCTAGCGCAAAACCATGACGCCTTTCGCTTCATGCTCTTTTTCGCTTCGCGAAACGCATTTCCACTCATGCTCCATTATTTCTAGAAAAGCTTCGGATAAAAAACGCCCTCGCATTCAACTTCTGGTACCAGTAGCTGAAGCATTCGTTATAAACTAAACACTGTTTGAGTTCGCTTTTGCAAACGAGTTGTGTGTGTTTAGCATGGAAAGCGAAATGGGTGAAAAAGAATGGGGAGGCTAGACTTTTTTGATTCTTTTTTGGGCGATGCAAAAAATAAAATATAAAAAATGAATCTTTTTAGTGTGATGCAAGGCCTGTCGTACTGGTATTATTTATTTTAAATCACTTCGCTTACTAGACGATATGCACTTATTAATCAAAATATTGTTTAAACTAATCCTCGCTGCCAAGCATCAAAATATGCCTGTGAAGATTTAATGTAATCATGTTCCTTTTCAATAAAGGCGCGCGCATTTTGACCAATATCAGAAATTTTTGTCGGATTTTCAATAAGCCAAATAAGCTTTGTGACTATAGCTTCTGCATTTGGCAAGGCGTTTATGGCCACGGTATCTTCTTCAATTCCATAATAATCCAACCACTCCCTTTCAGCACCCGTAAAAACCACCTTACCTTTTGCCATCGCTTCCAAGGCATTAAAACCTTGATCGTAAGCAAAAACTTGGTCTAATAAGATGTGAGCGCGATCATAAGATTGGATATATTCAGCATAAGGAACAGAACGAAGTGTAATAACATCAATCTTTTCTGCATGTGTTTTTTTAACTATTTCGAGGGCTTGCTCAAAAATATCGTTTCCTTTTTTGAAATAATTAGCTGCATTGATACCATGGAAAATAATGATTTTTCCGTCGATACTTAGAGGTAACTGTTCAATTTCCTTGTGATTAATAGGGTTGGGTATCATTCCTAAATATAACGGATGATTCCGCAGTGGGATGTGGTAATCTAAATCGGATGCCAATACGCCCTTAATGTTATTGTACACATATTCGTGCAGTGCCACATATTCTGGAAGCAGGTATTTCGTTACATGCTGAAATTGCTTTTCGGTGCCTCGTTTTTCGTTGTATGGCGTGAGAATAGAGTAGTCAAAATTATCTTCCGAAGCATATTTTACGCTTACGTAATCTGTTCCGCAGGAAAGTAAAAACACATTTTTGTTATTACTGAAAATAAATTCTAGCATTTTTCTTTCTACGGAAGGAACACATTCAAAAGCATTTTCGTTGATGAGTTGTACAATGTCGTTGCCTTGAAAAACCACCTTGTTTTTGAAAAATTGTTTTTTAACCGAAAGGGAGGTGAGATCAATTTTAAACAGGCGGTAGACTACTTTTTTGATAAAAAGAGGGAGTCCGTTGGTATATTTAGGCGTGAAATTGACATCGACAGTTCTTTTTTTGAATCCGTCTCCTAAGCCAACAACCGTTACATCATGACCAAAAGAGGTCAAGCCATCTTTGAGTAATTTGTGGGATGCGTTATACTCGCCTACCAATAAAATTTTCATCTGTTAAAATTTTTATTTGATTGTGCTTATTTCATGACATTATTTTGTCCTATTTTTAGGCAAATTTACAACTTGCAAAATAAGAATAATAAAATTTGTATTACCTCTCTTTCCTTGGGAAAAGGTGGCGCTGAACGTTCGGCGGCAATCCTTTCTCAATTGCTAGATAACTTAGGTTATGAGGTGCATATTGCTATTTTGAATGATGAAATTGATTATCCTTATGCTGGGGCCTTATTTAATATGGGTTTGATGAAGACTGAAACGGACAGCTTAGGAAGCAGGTATAAACGCTTTAAGAAGCTGAGGGGGTATTTGATGGAAAACGAAATTGATGTGGTTATCGATCATCGACCGAAAAATCAATACTTCCGAGAAATTTTCTACCATCATTATGTATATAAGAATATTGATAAAGTCTATGTAACACACAGTTCTAACGCCGATTTATATCTCACAAGAAAACCGAATCACTTTGCCGGACTGTGCAATAAAAACAAAGCCAATGTGGCTGTATCCAGTTATATAGAGACCAAAGTACTTCAGGTATTAGGAATTCAAAACACAGCAACTATTTACAATACTTTTGACTCGGATTGGAGTACTTCGGAATACATTATTCCTTCAGAATTACAAGGACAAAATTATATTTTGGCTTATGGTAGAATCGAAGACGATGTCAAGGATTTTAGTTTTTTAATCGCGTCGTACAACGCTTCCAAGTTATGGGAAGAGGACATCAAACTGGTCATTATGGGAGATGGTAGTGATGTTGAAATGTTAAAAGAGCATGCAGCTTTAGGATCTGGACGTAATGGAATTGTATTTTTACCATTTACGAAGGAGCCTTTTGGTATTATAAAAAATGCGCTTTGCGTATCGTTAACCAGTAAATTTGAAGGGTTTCCTATGGTTTTGGTTGAAGCACTTTCATTAGGCACACCAGTTGTTTCGCTTGATATTATTTCGGGACCAAATGAAATAGTACAACACGAAGAGAATGGTTTGCTAATCGAAAAAAGAGAGGTACCTTTATTTGCTGAAGCCTTGGTGAGAATGTGCACGGATATCAAATTCCAGACATCTTGTAAAGCCAACGCAGCTAATTCTGTTGCGCGGTTTTCTTCGGAAAAAATTGGCCAAGATTGGCACAAATTATTACAAAATGAATCAAATTAGTTTAGAAAATATTTCCTTAGTTGATATTCCAAAGATAGTTGCAGAAGACGGTAATGGAAACCTGTCTGTGATAGAAAAGGAGTTGTTGCCTTATGCAATTAAGCGTGTTTATTATTTATACGATGTGCCAAGTGATGTAACCCGTGGCGGGCATTCGCATAAAGAACTACAGCAATTTTTAATTGCAGTTAACGGTAGCTTTGATGTGGTTTTAGACAATGGCAAAGACCGAAAGTCATTTTCCTTAAACCAACCAAACAAAGGCTTGCTCATCCCTAATGGTATTTGGAGAGAGTTGGAAAACTTTACTGCGGGAACGGTTTGTTTATCGCTTGTGAGTGCCGAATACGACGAAGCTGATTATATCAGAGATTATGAGGATTTTTTAGCCTCGAAATGATGTAGTTTGAACGCCACTTGATCGTAAACCTCCTTGAATTTTCAAAAGTATTTTTAGTGTAAAATTAGGGAGCTTTAATAGCATCCTTTGTTTACTGCTGATGTTTTTAGTATCCAAGTTTTTAAGAAATTTTCTAAAAGACTCTTGATCTCCTGCCAATTTGTGTTGCAAGGCAAACGAGTATCTGTTGAGGTCTAAATACTTTTTTAAGTCGGAATCCTTTTGCGCAGCTTCTTCAAAATTATCAGGATCCATAAACGCTCTTTTCTTTGTTGGGGTTAGAGAAATTCGATTACTTCCTTCTAAATTATACCTAGCAGAAATCTTTGTACAAAAGGCTAGGGGTTCCTTTAATGCTGCCCGAATCCATAAATCAGTGTCCTCACCAGCCCCGTGGGTTATAGCTGTGTCAAAACCGTTTAAGCGATCAAAAAACGTTTTTTTAAAACACATGGCTGATGTCCAAGAAATACTATCAATCAAGCAGTTTTCGAAATAATTGGAGACTGAAACGTAGGCATTGGTGCTTTTCATGATAGGGCCATCAAAAGGCACTAGCAAGTTGGTGTTAAAATTCTTTTCGTAAGCAGTTGCAAACCACTGTGCATTTGGATGCTTTTCAATTAATGTATTTATATCTTCTAAGTGGGTTGGGTGCCAATAATCATCGGCATCTAAAAAGGCTATGAATTCATTATTGGCTTTGGCTACTCCAAAATTTCGAGCGATAGCAACACCTTCATTCTTTTTGCTGAAAATTTTTATACGATCATCAGAAACCCCTTCCGCTTTAGCGACACCATTATCCTTTGACCCGTCATCTACAAGTACAATTTCGAAATCTGAATGACTTTGCTCTAAAACAGATTGAAGGGTGGCTTCTATATCCTTTTCTTTGTTGTAAAGTGGTATGACGATTGAAAATCTAGCCATTAGCGATTTTTTTGCTGAAGATAATAGCCTAAACGATACATGTCAAAAAGACCCATTGATGGACTATTTGAGAGCAAGTTCTTTTCCATGCTTTTTTTAAACATCTTATAAAAAACACCAGAACACCAGCCCATGAATTTTCCAGACCATGCTTCACCTTTCTCTGATAGCGCAGTGTCTTTAGGAGCAATAAGTCCTTCATCCACCATGTGAAGTAAGGCGTCTACCGCTTCAATTGACTTTCTCAAAAAGACCTGACTTGATTCCAGGCCCAAATGCACTACAGGATTGTCTATATGAGCAACATGGATGTTGTTTTCCTTTGAATCTAATGCGAAAAGTGTGTCCTCATGCCTTAAATTGGGAATATCCTCATTAAATTTTATCTTTTTGAAAACACTTTTATTGATTAGAAAATTGAGTGTTAGAAAACGTAAGTGCGGTTGTTTTTGCCTTTCAGAAACTGCTAAAGCTTCTCGTTTCATGCCATAAACCCAGCGTAGCTTTTCATCGGTATTCGGAGGGTTTTCTTGGTAAGTAATGCCACCGTAAATTATTTCAGTGCTATTATTGATGGCAGCAATGTACGTTGTTAAGAAATTATCTCTAATCACTTTTGTATCTGCATCTAAAAACAACAAGGTTTCGTTTGTTGCTTCCCTTGCTAGCTTGTTTCTAATAGCGCTTCGACCAATGTTTTTTGGCAGTTTTGTATAGCTTGAGTGCGAAAGTAAATTGATGTCCTCATTTTCCTTTGGAGGATTTGGAGAACAGTCGTCATAGACTTTTATTTCAAAAGTTATAGCACTTGCCAAACCCTGATCATGCAATTGCTTTACCAATGGTAAGACATTGTAGTTATAGGTTGGAATTAAAATAGATAGGGCTTTACGCATCTTGGCAAAAATAGAAAAAGTAGGTTTGATTAAACAACTTTCTTGTTTTTATATAAATAGATGCAAAAACTTAAAATGGGTTGTATTGATTTAGTGATTTTAATGGAATGTTTGTAGATTGCTCTTTTAAACCACACCAGACCTAGATGCTGTTTAATACACTCGATTTTGCCATTTTCTTCCCGATTGTGCTGACTTTGTATTGGACGGTTTTTAAGAAATCGCTTAAACTTCAGAATATTTTTTTAGTAGTTGTTAGCTACACCTTTTACTCGTTTTGGGATTGGCGTTTCCTTTCGCTTATTTTTTTAAGTTCCATTGTTGATTATAGTGTAGGCTATTACTTGGGTAAAACCGAAGGGAAGGCTAAGCGAAAGTGGTTGCTTTTTACAAGTCTATTTTTTAATCTGGGCTTGTTACTTATATTTAAGTATTTCAACTTTTTTGTCGAGAGCTTTGTGTCGGCATTTTCAGTTTTTGGAACAGAATTTAACGTCACTTCTTGGCAAATTTTACTTCCGGTTGGGATTAGTTTCTACACCTTTCAAACGCTGAGCTATACCATCGATATTTACCGAAGGAAAATTCAACCCACGAAGGATGTCGTTTCGTTTTTCGCTTTTGTGTCCTTTTTTCCACAGTTGGTTGCAGGTCCTATTGAACGTGCATCTCATTTACTGCCTCAATTTCAAGTCAAAAGAAAATTCGATTATAACAAAAATGTGGAGGGGCTCCGTCTTATTCTCGGAGGTCTCTTTAAAAAGATGGTAATTGCGGATAATTGTGCGTTACTGGTCAATAGCATTTTTGAAAATTATCAAATGGAAAGTGGAAGTACCCTTTTCTTTGGTGCTGTGTTTTTTGCTTTTCAGATTTATGGAGACTTTTCAGGGTATAGTGATATTGCCATTGGAACCTCAAGATTGCTTGGTTTTGATTTAATGAAGAACTTCAATTTTCCGTATTTGGCTCAAAATATGTCAGATTTTTGGCGTCGCTGGCATATCTCATTATCCACGTGGTTTAGAGATTATGTTTACATTCCGTTGGGTGGAAGTAGGGTGTCTAAATTCAGGCTCATTATCAATATTCTCATTGTATTTGTGGTGAGTGGTTTGTGGCATGGCGCTAATCTCACCTTTTTATTTTGGGGCTTTATTCATGCTTTATTTGTGATTCCTGTGGTATTGTTTTGGCGAAAAGATGTTGCTTTCAGCAAAGAAAGAAAATGGCCAACATTCAAAGAGCTTTTTAATATTGGATTCACTTTTGTGATCGTCGTGTTGGCGTGGGTGTTCTTTAGAGCAGAAACCATAACCGATGCTTTTCAGTATTTAGAAATAATATTTTCGAAATCAATTGTAACGATGCCGTTCATTCCAAGAAGTGCGGTGCTATACTTGTTTATTTATATGGTTCTTGAGTGGTTGCAAAGGCACAGGGATCATGTTTTGGATATTTCCCATCTTAAAAATAAGTATGTTCGTTATGGTGTTTATTATGTGGTTTTATATTGCATCTTTTACTTTGCAGGAGATTTACAACCCTTTATATATTTTCAATTTTAATGAAACGTCTCTATAAAAAAATCCTGTTGTTTTTGCTGCCAGTTTTCCTGGTTTGGGCACTTACGGAAGTGTTTTATAGAACAGCGGACACAAACTACACCGCTAAAGCCGAACATGTGGTTAAAGGCTATCCAGATACCGAGCTTTTGGTTTTTGGAGATTCGCATTCACTCTACGGAATTAATCCGTCGCACTTTGAAATGAAGACCTTTAACATTGCCAATGTAAGCCAGAGTCTTTATTTCGATGAATTATTACTTCAGAAGCACATAAAAGAGCACAAAAAGCTTAAGGCAGTGTTGTTCAATATTAGTTATTTTACGTTATCCAGAATTGATAATGAACAAGAAGACGCTTGGCGGAAGTATTATTACGATCAGCAAATGGATTTGGATGTCCCCATTGTTTCAGAATGGAGTCCGAAAAAATACAGTCTTGCGCTGGCGAGACGTTTTAATAGATCGTTTGCTTTGATGCATGATTATGTGCGTTTGGGAACGGTTTTGGATTGTACAGATGATGGTTATGGTATTCAGGAAGCGTCGGATATCATTGGGGATAAGGATGCAATAACACCTATCATTGTAAAAAAGCACGAAGATTTTTCTCAAGAATTTGATCATAACATTGCTCGCTTACAAAGCATGATTGCGTTGTGTAAAAAACACAATGTAGAAGTTTTTATAGTTGAAATGCCTGTTTATAAGGCCTATTTCGAACAATTGAATACCGAAAAAAGGGATAAAATCACGGCTATTTGCGAGGATTTAGAGGCAAGCTTCGAACATGTTCACTATTTTAATTTGTTACAAAATGCTCGATTTGTGGATTCGGATTTAAGAGATGCAGATCATCTAACCAATGCAGGCGCTACCAAATGCAGCAAGCTGTTGAGTGCTAAAATTTCAGCAATACTTCAGAAGAAAGAGTAAGGATTTAAACTGTTTTTTGAACCACTTCAAAAATCTGATTCTCATCACATTTCAAGGTTTTGGAAGGATATTTTAAAAGCAAGGCGTAATCATGCGTTGCCATAAGGATGGTATTTCCATTGCTATTGATTTCCTGAAGAACTTCCATTACTTCCACGCTCGTTTGTGGGTCAAGATTACCCGTTGGCTCATCTGCCAAAATCAATTCAGGATCATTGAGCAAGGCTCTTGCAATTGCGATGCGCTGTTGCTCACCTCCAGAAAGCTGATAAGGATATTTGAAGGCCTTGGTTTTCATGGCAACTTTGTCTAAAACTTCATCAATTCTGATATCCATATCGGCTTTGCTACGCCAGCCAGTCGCAGTTAATACAAATAGTAAATTATCCTTCACTGTTCTGTCATTCAGAAGTTTGAAATCCTGAAAAACAACGCCTAGTTTTCGGCGGAGAAACGGGATGTCTTTTTCTTGGAGGGTGGATAAATTATGGCCTACTATCTCGCCTTCGCCTTTCTGTAATGGCAGATCGCCGTAGAGGGTTTTCATAAAACTACTTTTACCTGTTCCTGTTTTTCCGATAAGATAAACAAACTCACCTTTTTCAATAGAAACGGTAACATCAGATAGGATGAGGTTTTCGCGTTGAAAGATGGCAGCATTTTTCAAAAATAGAACGGGTGAAGACATACGCAGTGATGAAATTATGATCGAATTACAAAGCTAAATGTTTCATTGCAAACATAGAAGCGCTTTATTCTTTTATATTTAAATTCTCGTACTGAACTTTATTGTTATACAAAATGCGAACGGTTACAAATCCTTGCATTTCCTCTGGTAATTGAATTTCTATTCGTTTGGCTAACGGAACATTCTCGTCTAAAAACCATTTTTTGCGCTTAGTATGTACGAGAATATTTAGTGTTTTGTCAGCTTTATTTTCTTGAAAATCATTCGTAGTTTGAATTGTTAACCGCTTGGTTTCAGCATTTATAGCTACTACAAAATATGCCTTGTCAGCTTCGGTTTGTAGCTTTTTGCTTTTTTGAATAGGTGAAATCATATCATATGCTTTCGGGGGCTTTTGCTCACAGGGCGCTATTGAAATATCTGGATTCACTGATAATTTTATATAGCCAGACCGGTCTGGTTTAAGGATTGTATTTGGTTTTAAAACAATTCCTTTTCTGGCAGTAAAATCTACGGTGGCAGAATCTTTAAACGTTTGGTTAGCAATCCTAATTGTATTGGCTGCATTTTTCAATCTGAAATGGAAGCGTGAAAATTCTCGCTCTTGAATCACCACTTCGCCCTTAGGGTCTTTGGCATCTTGCGACATTTTTACCGCTGCGTAAGCATCTAATCGGCCAGCACCAAGCTTTCCCGAAAACTTCTCGTTGCCACTTAAATGGTCTATTGGTGCGGCACTTAATTTTAGGATACTTTCAATTTCATAAGAGGAAAGGCAATAATTTATAGACCACATTAATCCAATTACACCAGTGACATAGGGTGCTGCGGCAGAAGTGGCGCCACCGTAATCTGTAGGTCTATTGCAAATGTCACTTCCAAGCATATATGAAACTGCTGGAGCCGAGATGTCAACTGCATAATTGTACTGCATGCTCCATCTGTGATAAGGCGGATTAAGTCTACCATTTTTTCCGAAATGATAAATTTTGTTATGCCGGTCTTTTAGATTTGAAGTTCCGCGCTTGCCTTTGTCCTCTATGATATTGTCATCCGGATTATCAAACTGAGTAAATACACCCGTGACGGACATCACTTTCTCATAGGAAGCAGGATAGCCATAATCGTCTGGTGGGTTTTTAGCATCTTTATCACCACAACGCTGCCAATTTCCAGCTGCGGCTACAATGATGATTCCGTCTTCGTAAAATTCGTTTATACGCTCTTCGATATTTTTATGAAGCGGGCCAACCCTGCAAGATACCCAGCTCGCATTAATCACTTTCGCGCCAGCTGCGACTAACTCTTCAATTTTCAGAAAAGAACCATATCCATTGGTAATTACGTCGCATTTTGAACATAAACCGGGTCTTCCATAGCCATTATCCATGTGAGCAACAGCAATTCCTGCAATGTTACTTCCGTGGGAACAACCAAGACCTTTACTTGCGTTAAAATACTGTAGGTAGTTGCTTACCCTTCCCTTTAAATCTGCGTTGGTTGAATCAACGCGGGAATCTGATATGCCTACAATTACTTTTGGAGAGCCTTTTGTAATTCCCCATGCTTCTGGTGCATTAATAAGGTCAAGGTCATAGAGTCCGTAGTGAGTTCCAAGATTTTCAACTGGACTTGTGGCACCGTAATCATTAGGGTAATATGGATCAGATTCAGGATAATACTGGTCTATGAGTGTGTATTTATCTGGGAAGTTGTGTTTTAAGTCGCTTATTAGCCTTACTTCGTTGGTTGTAATATTGTAAACATCTTTTAGGGACGTTCTTTTAGAATTTGGATAGGCAGATTCAAAGGCGTAAATAGTATGATTTCCATAAATATCACTTTCTAATTTACTCTTGCTGCTTTGCACAGAAATGGTTCCATCCATGTTTTCTGTAATATCTAGGGAAGCAATGTCATTCACGTTCGCCTGAAAAAAGAATAATTCAGTTTCTTGAGCGATACCATTAAGGGAGACGGTTATGAAGCAAAAAAACAAAAATTTATTCATGACTATTCCTTTATGTCTAGTTGCTTAACTTTTTCATTGAGCAAATCTAGTTGCTTTTGTTGTTCGATTGTATATAGGGTTAGCTCTTCTATTTTTTGGAGTAATATTAAATTCATTTGCTTTAGCGAGAGCCCCTCTTTTTCTAAGGTAGATGCCGAAGGAACATTTGGCAAGTGATGATGTTGTTCGACGAATTTAGATACCGATGCAAGGCTAGGAAATGTATAATCAGGTTTTAGCTTGGAAGAGCCATGAAAGTAGTTTTCGAAAACATAATCTGGAGCAACTGCGCCATTTAAATCTACTAAGACTTCCTGAGTGTGTATTTTGCCCTTTACTGTTAAGAGTTCATCTGGGCTTGTAGTGCCAATACCAATCTTCCCGTCCCGTTCAGTGATGTTTTTAATGTTACGTTGTGATATGCAAGATGTAGTGGAAAGCAAAATGAGTGAGACAAATAAGAGGCTTTTCATAGCGGGAATTTTTAGAGATTGTTCGTTTTAAAAGTACAATTTATTTTATGAAAGAAACGTATTGTTTGTAAGGTCCTTTTTAGATTTAATATACTTTCAATTTGATTTTTTCGTTTTGATAATAACAAATAGAAAGAGGTGCCTTTCAAAATTATAAATAACGTTCATAACCTGTGAATAGTTACGTCTTTCTGCTTAAATCTACCATCCGAAAAACAATATCTTTACACGAGTAATAAAACCTACAATGCAATGATAAAGAACCTCATAACTAGCTTGCTATTTGTATGCCTTTCTTTTGGTATTTATGCACAGCAAACAGCTGTGTTTACTAATGATTTGGCAGATTATAATAAAGCCATTGAATTGTATAACAGCAATCAGTTTCTGGCGGCTCAAAGCTTATTTTCAAATGTAAAAGGCATAACAAAAGAGGAGACCATTAGCGGTGATTGTGCCTACTATATTGCTAATTGCGCAGTAAGACTTAATCAGCAAAATGCGGATTACCTTATGGAAGAATTTGTTGCAGATTATCCTACAAGTATCAAAAGAAATGACGCTTTTATAAATGTAGCAAATTATTATTTTGAAAATGGAAAGTATTCGTACGCAAGGAAATGGTATGATAGGGTTGATGAATTAAATATACCAAGAATTGAACGCGACAAATTCTACTTTAATAATGGTTATGCTTACTTCCAAAATAAAAGATATAACGAAGCGAAGAAGTACTTTAATAGAGTAAGTACATCCAATAAGTATGGTTCACAGGCCAAGTATTATCTAGGTTTTATTGCATATGAAGATGATGAATATGAGGCTGCGAATGAACTTTTTGAGGAAGTAAAAGATGAAGATCGCTACGCTGAAGACCTTAGCTACTATCAGGCTGATATGAATTTCAAACTTGGAAAATTTCAGAAGGCAATAGACATGGGTAAAGAACAGTATGCTAGCTCAAGACCACAAGAGAAAAGTGAATTGTCAAAAATTATTGGAGAATGCTATTTCAATTTGGAGCAATATACTGAGGCGATCCCGTATTTAAAAGAATTTAAAGGGCGTCGTGGAAAGTGGAGCAATACAGATTACTACCAATTAGGCTATGCGTATTATAAGCAGGGCCAATATGACAATGCTATTGGAGAATTCAATAAAATTATTGACGGAAACAACTCGGTTGCTCAAAATGCGTATTATCACCTAGCCGAAAGTTATCTCAAGCTGAAAAGGAAGCAACAGGCATTAAATGCTTTTAAGAATGCTTCGGAAATGGATTTTTCGGAAGAAATTCAAGAAGATGCCATGCTCAATTATGCAAAATTGAGCTATGAGATTGGTAACAGTTACCAAAGCGTACCAGGAGTTCTGCTGTACTTTATTGAAACCTATCCACAGAATCAAAACAATGACTACCTAAAAGACTTGTTAATTGATTCTTATCTCACCTCCCAAAATTATAAGGCGGCTATTGAACTACTGGAGAATAATAAATCTTTCGAAAACAAATTAGCCTATCAAAAGGTGGCATTTTATCGTGGCGTTGAACTGTACAATGAAGGAAATTATTCTGAAGCTATTACCTTGTATAATAAATCTCTAAAGGAGCCTCGAGACCTGTTATTTACGGCCCGAGCAACCTATTGGAAAGCCGAGAGTGATTACCAGTTGTCAAACTTTGACGATGCGTTAATTGGCTTTAAGCAGTATACCCAATTGCCTTCAGCAGATCAAACTCCTGAGTTCGAAAACAGCAAATACAACTTAGCATATTGCCAGTTTAAGTTGAAAAATTATAGTGACGCTATCACAAACTTTACAATATTTGTGTCTGTTTCAAGTAACGCTGGTTCTAGAGAAAAAGATGCGTATTTACGCCTAGGAGATAGTTATTTTGTAAGTAGTCAGTATTGGCCAGCCTTGGAGAATTACGGCAAAGCTATTGAGTTTGGAACACCCGATGAAGATTATGCGGCCTTTCAGAAAGCAATAAGTTATGGTTTTGTAGATCGAACGGCGAATAAAATTGAAGATTTGAGAGCTTTCCCAGGGAGCTATCCTAAATCTGTTTATAAAGATGATGCGCTCTATGAATTAGGAAACACCTACGTTTCCCAAGATAAAACCGCGGATGCCATTAAAGTTTATGATAGGCTTATTAGGGAACTCCCTGGTAGCAGTTATGTTTCTAGAACTCTTTTGAAAAAAGCATTGATTTGTGATAATACAGGCAAGAGTGAGCAGGCACTTAGTCTATTTAAACGTGTTGCAAACGACTTCCCGTCAACGCCTGAAGCGCTGCAAGCCGTGGCTTCGGCTAAAATAATTTATATCGACCAAGGACGCGTAGATGATTATGCAGATTGGGTGAACACATTGGATTTTGTAGATGTTGAAGTAGCAGAATTGGATGACGCTACGTACCAAGCTGCGGAGCAACCCTACCTTGAGAATAAGGCAGAAGAAGCTATTAAGCGCTTTGAGAGCTATCTCACAGAATTTAAAAATGGGCAACATGCATTACAAGCACATTTCTATCTGGGTCAATTGTACTTCGGAAAAGATGCTTCAGATAAAGCAATTCTCCATTTTCGATTTGTAGTTGCTAAGGAACGAAGTGAGTTTACGGAGCAAGCACTTGCGAGAGTTTCCGAATTATACCTAGCGAAGCAGGATTATCAAAACGCATTGACATTTCTACAGCGCCTTGAAACGGAGGCTGATTTCCCTCAGAATATCATTTTTGCACAAACTAATAGCATGAAAGCAAACTATGAACTTGATCAATACGCTCAGGCTGTTTTGTATGCAGAAAAGGTGCTTCAGAATTCAAAAATAGATGCTAGTATTAAGAGTGACGCCCAAATAATTATTGCGCGTTCGGCTATGAAGACGGGTGATGAAGAAAAGGCAAAAACAGCCTATGCTGAGGTTGCGAAAGTGGCTACTGGTCAATTGGCAGCTGAAGCCCTTTACTTCGATGCATATTTCAAGAACGAAGCTTTAGATTTTGAGGTCTCTAATGCTAGTGTGCAGCAGTTAGCGAAAGATTATAGCGGTTATAAATATTATGGAGCGAAAGGCCTAGTGCTTATGGCGAGGAATTTCTATGCCCTAGGTGACGCCTACCAGGCAACCTATATCTTAGAAAGCGTTATTAGTAATTTTACTGATTATCCTGATGTTGTGGAAGAAGCCCAAGAGGAGCTTTCGAAAATAAAATCGGCGGAGTCTAAGACAAATTCATCTGTAGAAACAGATCATTAAGTAATTTCTAATCATACAAACTGCAAAATAAAACCTATGCAACACATAGTTAATAAAACATATAGATATTCAGGAATTGGGCTAGAAGGCAGGTTCTTTATATCGCTTCTTTTGATCGCTTTTGGGTTTTCAGCTATCGCTCAGGAAGATGAAAATTTAGGAACTGAAGTAGTGAATGTCGTAAAGCCATATACACCTACTATTTCTGATGCTTTCAAGGCGAAAGAAACGCCAAGTATGAATGATTCTATACGTACACAAAAAAAGGAAGTGGAGTACAATATTTTTTCAGTTCCAGTGGCTTCTACATTTACTCCTGCCAAAGGAAAGGCTACAGCCGTAGAAAAAGCCAAGCCATTGAAGTTGTATGATAGTTATGCGAGTTTGGGTTTTGGGAATTACACCAGTATCCTTGGCGAATTGTACAGCAACTTTCAAATAAGTAGAACAGATAATGCGGGATTTTTCTTTAGGCATAATTCGTCCCAAGGAGATGTTGATGGGGTTTTTGCGGAGAACAAATATTATGACACGCAATTAGACGCGAATTATACTAGCAGGCAGCGAGATGCGTCCTATCGCTTAGACGCTGGTTTAGAGCATCAATTGTTTAATTGGTATGGGATAGGCGCGAGTTATGCATTACCGTTTGAAGAGTTTCTAGATCCAACCGATATTAAACAGACTTATTTTAGTAGTTATGTAGGTGGTGAAATCACCATCGATGAATCCTTATTTGAAGGAGCTACCGCGAAACTGCGCTATACAGCCGATGCTTTTTCTTCTTCTGAAGTGCATTTTAACGCAAAACCAACGTTTTCTTTTCCTCTCAGGGATTTCGATTTGAAAATTGATAGCGAACTTGATTATATAAGCGGGTCTTTTGACCGTATGTTTTTAGAGGGGCCTGGATTTGAGTATAGTTATCTTAACGCTGGAGTTGCTCCCTCCTTTGTGTATCTAAATGATGATTTGACACTTTCATTAGGAGTTGCAGCTTATGTAAGTTTAAATACGAAGGCAAGTGAGTCTAGCTTGTTCGTTTATCCACGAATCAATGTTTCCTATCGCTTAGTTGATGCCGTTTTAATAGTGTATGGCGGCGCAGATGGAGGTCTAGACCAGAATAGCTATTATGGATTCAAAAGTGAAAATCCCTTTGTTTCACCAACCCTTTTGGTTGCACCAACCAGCCACACATTTAATGGTTTTGCTGGTATAAAGGGGAAACTTTCGAATGAGGTTGGATACAATGTACGAGCGTCTTACAGCCAGGATGAAAATCACGCATTTTTTAATACGAATGTATTCGCTGATGCAAATTCAGATTCTAAAGGATATGAATACGGAAATTCTTTTCAAGTTGTTTATGATGATTTAAATACATTGGATGTTTTTGGAGAATTAAAAATCGCTATTTCTGAAAATTTCAGTCTTGGCGCAAGTGCAAATATCTATAGTTATGATACTAAAAATGAAACAGAAGCGTGGAATAAACCTAGCTTAAAAGCTACAGTGTTTTCAAACTTTAATTTTACCGAAAAATTATATGGAGGCGCATCCTTATTTTATGTTGGAGAACGAAAGGATCGAACCATTGCAGTTGGACCATTTATTATTCCAGACCCGGTGATTAAGACATTAGATCCCTATCTAGATGCAAATGTTCATTTGGGATATCATATAAATGAGCGATTCTCAGTTTTTGCTAAAGGAAGTAACCTTATTGGTGAAAACTATGAAAAATGGTATGGCTATCCTGTCCAAAGTATTCAATTACTGGCGGGAGCAACCTATAAGTTTGATTGGTAATCACACCACCTTTATTATAATTATGCCCTTATCTAAAAGGGTGTTATGAAGAATATAGCCTTAATTGCGGGATGTCTGGAATACTGTTTTTGAATTTAGCTGGTTGACGGCTGGACTATTCGCAATGATGGCAGTGTGTTATGGTTTGATTGCCAGAATCTTCAGATTGAACAAACAACCATCTAAGTAGGTCTTCAGAATATGTCAATTGCTTTTTCTATTTTTACTAAAAACCAACCAAATGAAAAAGTTTTTAGTGCTCGTTATTTTCGGATTATTACTTTCTTGTGATGCCGAAAAATCTTCGGCTGATTTACTCATCAAAAACGGAACAGTTTATACCGTTAACGAAAACTTTGATGTTGTTGAAGCCATTGTTGTTAATGAGGGCAAAATTGTTGCAGTTGGTTCTTTGGCCGAGTTAGAAGCTGCCTATATTCCTTCAGAAATATATGATGCACGTGGTAAAACGGTGCTTCCTGGATTAATTGATGCACATGCGCATTTATTTAATCTTGGACGAAAATTACAGAATGTTGATCTGGTTGACACGAAGAGTTTTGAAGAAGTAATTGAACGCGTGGTTGCGTTTCAGAATGAAAACAAGAGGGATTTTATCATTGGACGTGGATGGGACCAAAATGATTGGGAGGTTAAAGAATTTCCTACTAATGAAGTTCTAGATTCCTTATTTCCGGATATTCCGGTGGCACTCCAACGAATAGACGGACATGCATCCATTGTAAACTCAATGGTTTTAGATTTTGCGAAAATCACAGCTGATACAAAGATGGAAGGTGGCGAAGTAATTTTAAAAGATGGCAAGCCTACTGGTGTTCTCGTTGATAATGCAAGAGCCAATATGTATGGTGTGTTCCCAGATCGAGGTGCAGGTTTTGTTGCGCAAGCATTAATCGATGGGGAAAAACTTTGTTTGGAGCTCGGGCTAACAACGGTAAATGATGCGGGTCTATCTCGTTTGATTATTAAAACGATTGATAGCTTGCAGCAGGCGGCTACTATGAAAATTAGAGTGTATGCTATGGCGTCAAATTATCCAGCCAATTTAGATTACTTCTTAGATGAAAGAGGCATTATAAAAACAGATCGATTGCATGTGCGCTCTATCAAAGTATATGGAGACGGGGCACTAGGTTCTCGAGGTGCAGCGATGCGTGCGGAATACAGTGATCAAGCTGATCAGTTTGGAGGGATGATTACTACGCAAGAAGAATTAATGGCCCTGGCTAAACGTATTGCTGCGGCAGGATACCAAATGAATTCTCATGCTATTGGAGATTCTGCAAATGTATCTGTAATTCGTGCATACCAAGAGGCGTTAAAGGATAAGAAAGATGCACGTTGGAAGATAGAACACGCGCAGGTCATCACACCTGCCGACTTCGATGCATTTTCAAATAACATAATTCCTTCGGTACAGCCAACGCACGCAACAAGTGATATGTATTGGGCGGAAGACCGAGTAGGTTCAGAAAGAATAAAAGGAGCATATGCTTATAAAACCCTTTTAGGCAAGGCTGGGATAATTGTTTTAGGAACCGATTTCCCTGTTGAAAGAGTAAATCCGATGCATACGTTTTACGCTGCTGTTGCTAGAAAGGATTTGCAAAACTATCCTGATGGAGGTTACCGCATGGAAGAAGCTTTAACAAGAGAAGAGACCTTACGCGGAATGACAATTTGGGCTGCCTATTCAAATTTTGAAGAAAATGAAAAGGGTAGTATTGAAGTTGGAAAATTCGCAGATTTCACAATTATGGAACAAGATATCATGGAAATACCCGAAGATGCTATCCCAAATGCTGAGGTTACTGCGACCATTATCAATGGCGAGGTAGTTTACAAAAGTGAATAAGGTATAGGTTTTACTTTCCGCCTTTTGCCTGTAAATCTGCTATGCATAAATCGTCCAGCAGCGTGATTTCTCCGCCGATACTTCGTGATGGGATTCTAGTTGGCAACGAACTTTCAAAAAACATAAGACATTCTGGTATCATACAGTGTTTTGCGTTGTTTTCGTCTTCATGATCTGTATGAATATCATCATTTTGAATCCCAACGAGACCAAATAAGTGACCAAATTCATGATGCAACGTAGTAGCTTCTAATAAGAATAAGTCTGGTCCGTTACCATTATCATATAAGTCTTTTAAGGTATCTTCATAAACAACCATGGACGTATTTCTGTACGCAGTTCCTAAGGTCACTGAAGTATTTGTGTCGTTTGATGATTGTCCGTCTGCAAAGAAAATAAACACCGCGATATCATCTTCTATGGTATATTCCTCTCTAAATTCGTCTTCAATATCTCGAATCTCTTGTGTGTTGTAAGGAGAGTTACCTGGAGATTGTATGGCTCTTTGCGTTATTGTAATGCCACCGGGTTTATTTACCCGGGCGTTTAAAAAATCTTCCAAGCTGTTTATGCTTTGCTGTAGTGGTTGTTGTCCAGCAACATAGACTATTTCTACACGAAGTTTTGTGTAAATATCACTAGAAAGTAAATCTTCAGCAGACATGCCAAGTGCTAATAAATTTTCTGCTTTTGATGAATCTATTGGGTCTTTGGCATCATCATTGTCACATGAAGTGAGCATGAAAAAGGCAGTTAGAAGAAGTGAAAACTTGAGGTGTTTAACTTTAGATAGCATATATTTGTACTTTTAGCAAACTTAACTTTTAAATAGTCATAATGAAAATACGGTTCTTCTTTTTAACGGTTTTTTTTAGTTTTTGTTTTTTAGGGAATGCTCAAACTGATACATTTCAAGATGAGATTATTAATTACCTAAAAGTCATTGGAATAAATGATCAATATAGTATTGCTTATGAAGGCACGTATAATGTGATTCAAAAACAATTCATTGCAGCTGATATTCCTGAAGGTGTTTGGACAGAACTTAAATCAAATAAAGATAAGGACATTAACGATGTATTGGCTTTGTTAAGTTCGGCTTACAGAAAACATTTTACCGAGGAAGATATAGCAGGTATGCTGGCGTTTTATTCTTCGGAAGTAGGCGAGGAGTTATTGCAGGGCGATAAGAACCCTTCAGAAGAAAATGCGGCCCTTGTTGATGAGTTTTTCGCAAGCGAATTAGGTTTGAAAATCAACGCTACGAAAAGTGTTTTGGCGGCTGATGTTTCTCAAGTATCCGAGTATTGGAGCAAAGATTTGTTTATAGCTACAATGACTTCTTTGGTCAAGAAAGGTTATAAAACAACGCCTAAAACGCCTAAGTAATCTAAATTTTCTCCTCGAAGTGAGATTTCAAATTTAAGTCCGTTAGATTCACAATATTGTTGAAATAGATGCTCATCTAGATAGAGCCATGGGAAGTTTGCACTCTGCTCTCCTTTGTACTTCATCGTAAACTCTAATTCCCCGTAATATCTATCTGCAGGGACCCAAATACCGCCTTGCTCATTTGTATCATACATATATTTCAAATCACTTGAGTCTATAATTATTTGTCCGTTATCATTGAGTAACGATTTTAGATGAACAAGGTGTTTATTGATACAATTAACCTTTTCAAAGATCCCGGTTCCGTTCATTAAAAGAAGTATGGTATCATATTTCCCAGAATGATTTAATAGGCTTTCGTTCAGCGCGTGTTGAACGCCTCGTTTTTTGCAGACGGCGACAGCCCCTTCGGAAGTGTCTATAGCTGTTACATCAAGTCCTTTGTCTTGTAAATAAAGCGAATGATTACCAGCGCCACAGCCCACGTCCAATACCTTTCCTGAGCATAACTCTAGTGCCTTTTGTTCAATAGCAGGCATTTCAGTGTAACTTCGGAAGAGATAGGGAATAGGCAGTACATCGGGCTCACTGATATTTGTTTCAGTGACAATGTCTTCGGAATAATTTCCGTTTTGATAGTCGAGTAAGGCCTTGCCGAGAATATCTGATATCTTCAATGAATTAATGATTTAATGAATTGATGGTTTAATGAAATAATGATTTATTTGGATTTGTTAAATTTCAAGCTTCGTCCTTGAAAAACGTATCTTCGCCACATGGATGAAATCTTAAAAAATCTTCCTGGCCTGGCCAAAGATAAGTATAAGGAAAATAAAAAGTTCTTTTTTAATCTTCGACAGAAAACGCCGAAAGATTTAGATGTTGTAATGAAGGAGTTGCACGACAAGGAATTTGCAAAAACAGATTGCCTAAGTTGTGCAAATTGTTGTAAAACTACGGGTCCGTTGATGACCGATAAGGATATTACGCGTATTTCGAGCCACTTTAGAATGAAAGATCAAAAGTTCATTGAGACGTATCTGCGTGTTGATGATGATGGAGATTTTGTAGTGAATAGTCTACCGTGTCCATTTTTAGGAGGGGATAATTATTGTAGTATTTATGATGTGAGACCTAAGGCTTGTGCGGAATATCCACACACCAAGTCCAAGCGCTTTGAGCGCTATGGAAATCTTACACTTAAGAATGTTGAAATTTGCCCTGCTGCCTTTAATATTGTTGAGGACATGAAACAACGCGTATCGTTGAAATTTAAAGGAACAAAACGAGATTATTGATATAATAAATACGGTTGCCTGACCTTATTATAATCTGTTAGTCCTCGCCGCCAAGTTTTCCGAATTTCAGGATAGGTATATCCGCTCTCAATTTGCTCTTGTAACTTCTTAGTTCCAGCAAGTTTCGTGAAAAAGCTATTAAAGAATTCGGGTTTTTTACCAAAACCTACATAGGCTTCGATTAGCCATTCGAGATTCAAACTGTTTAATTTTTTAGTTTCTGAAAGATCAATACCATTGCACAGGTCACCTTTAAACTTTGGGTATTTTGCGCCCTCGTTCGATTGTGGTATGAAGGTGTACGGGAAATACTCCAAAGGTAAACTAGGAGCTCCAAAAACTTGAAATTGTTGACTTGTACCACGTCCTGCGCTCACTATAGTGCCTTCAAAAAAACAAAGACTAGGATATAGATTAATAGCAACATCATTCGGTAAGTTTGGTGAAGGCTTTATAGGTAGAGAATACCTCAGAGCGTGGCTATAGTTTTTCATAGGTATTATGGTGAGATCTGCCTTAATTCCATCTTTTAACCATTCTTCACCGTTGATCATCTTTGCATATTCGCCAATGGTCATTCCATGCACCGCGGGTACGGGATGCATACCCACAAAACTGCTGTGTTTGGGTTCTAGAATTGGACCATCAATATAGTGTCCGTTTGGGTTGGGTCTATCGAGTACTATAATTGGTATTCCAGCCTCAGCGCAGGATTCCATGACGTAATGTAGCGTTGAGATATAGGTATAAAAACGGGCGCCTACATCTTGAATGTCGAATACTACCACATCAAGGCCTTCTAGCTGTTTAGCGGATGGCTTCTTGTTTTTTCCATAAAGCGAAATAATAGGAAGTTTCGTTTTTGTGTCAATACCATCTTTAATCGCCTCACCTGCGTCTGCAGTCCCTCTAAACCCATGCTCTGGTGCAAAGACTTTTTTTACCTCCAAATGATGACTAAGCATATAATCCACGAGATGAACTTGCTGTTTGTTCTCGTTAACTACAGAAGTTTGATTAGCAACAACACCAAGGCTTTTACCGATGAGTAATTTTTGATACACTTCAGGCTGTTCGGCACCCATAAGTAGCTTTCCAGCTTGGTGCTTGGTGCTTTTAGCTTCGGTCTTCGTGCTAGCATGTTGTGCCTTTGCTTCTCCCTTCGTCCCACTTCCACACGAAAAACCCAAGAAGAGCGTTAATAATATTGTACTTTTGAAAATAGCTAATCGCATAAATTAACACGTGAATTTCGAATTTTTTATCGCCCGCCGCATCATTGCCGCCAAGGATTATAAAAGTAGCATTTCGGCACCAATAATAAAAATTGCCATTACGGCGATTGCACTTGGTATTATTACGATGTTAATAACAATTGCTACGAGTGCTGGGCTTCAGAAAAAAATTCATGAGAAGGTATCTGCTTTTAACGGCAATATCATCATTACAAATTTCGATACCAACGAATCTAACGATTCTCAAATACCAATTTCTTCTAAGCAAGATTTTTACCCAGCGTTTAAAAATATAGACGGCATTAGGCACATTCAAGTGACTGCTTCTAAGGGTGGTGTTATTCGAACCGCAACAGATTTTGAAGGCGTGATTGTCAAGGGAGTTGGAAATGATTATGATTGGACGGCTTTTTCAGATTTTCTTCGCGAAGGACGACTGCCAAACTATTCCGAAGCTCTCAATGAAGAGATATTATTGTCCACATATCTTGCCAACCGCCTAAATTTAAAGGTGGGAGATAAGGTTATCACCTTTTTTCTGAATGAAGACAGTAACAAAGCACCCCGCAGCAGAGGTTTTGTGATTTCAGGTTTATACAATAGCGGATTTCAACAATTTGATGAACAATATCTCATTGCGGATATTCGACATATTCAGCGACTCAATAAATGGAAACCAGATGAAATTGGAGCGTTTGAAGTATTTATTGATGATTTTGACGAAGTAGATACAATTAACAATGCCATTTATAATGAAACAGGAAGTACCTTGGATACGCAGTCGGTTCGTGATAAGTACTTTTCTATTTACGAATGGCTTGATTTATTCGATTTTAATGTTGCCCTAATTATTTGGATTATGATAATTGTGGGAACTTTTAATATGATTACTGCACTGTTGGTGCTTATTCTAGAACGCAGTCAAATGATTGGTGTTCTCAAAGCCCTTGGGAGTAGTGATTGGGGTGTTCGAAAAATATTTTTATACAATGCTATGTATCTTATTGTTGTGGGATTATTTTGGGGGAATTTAATAGGTCTTGGGTTATTGTTGCTTCAGAAATATTTTAAATTATTTCCACTAAATCCAGATACCTATTATGTCACTGAAGCACCAGTATATTTGGATGTGGGGCATATTTTACTACTTAACTTAGGCACCTTCGTTCTATGTCTTTTAATGCTTTTATTGCCTTCTTATATTATTTCTAAGATATCTCCTGTGAGGGCTATCAGGTTCGAATAGCAGTTTCTCTTTCTTAAAACAGGCGCTTTATTTATTATATATATATCAG
>Ga0114916_1000236_pt1 | contig 40762 bp, 35 predicted proteins | sample MalvirAntarct_66_FD_83501 | JGI IMG/M metagenome (GOLD analysis project Ga0114916, IMG submission 83501) | Marine viral communities from the Global Malaspina Expedition - Malaspina viral metaG Antarct_66 | ecosystem: Environmental > Aquatic > Marine > Oceanic | place: West Anvers Island... | reverse complement strand
TGCCTGACCAGAAGCGCCTCCAATAAAAACATCTTCAAGTCCGTCACTATTTACATCTCCTTTAGCTATTGAAGGTCCAAGCGTTGATTGTTTATATGGCAATAAAATCTCATCGCTAAAGTCATTGTAGCTATTTTCATAATGCTGAAAATCTAAACCATAGATGTTTTTCGCTTTCGCAAAAAATGGTTTTGCCTTGGCCTTAATGTTTTCAACGTTTATAGCATTTTTTTCTTCAAAGATTAGATGCGTATTTACATCAACATTAAGACGCTCTTCCATCTTTCCCGATGGCCATACAACGGTTACAGCATCAACTTTATCTATCTTACCTAAGCCGAAAAAGGCATCCTGCTGTGCAGCGGACAAATATCCTTTTACGCGTTTATTCTCAATAAATTGCGATGCCCCATTCTGGGTTACAGTTACTTTAGCAAAAGCTTCAGATTGCACTCCTTTTGTGGTAACACGAAGATAATTTGCTAATTTTCTTTCACTGGTGGTGTTCTTGTATAGAAAGGCGGTTTCGTCAATATTGTTGACCACTAAATCTAAATCTCCGTCATTATCTAGATCTGCATACGTAGCTCCATTCGAGAAGGAAGGCTCACTTAAACCCCAGTGCTTCGTATTATCTTTGAAGTGAAAATCTTCATTATTTTCGAATAAGATATTCGATAATTTTTCAGAAGGCAAAGCATCATACAATCGCCTCTTAATTTCTAAAGGTACGTTCCCACGATATGCTTGCTGCATTTGAGCAACTTGGATCTGCGAATCATTATCCAGCGCATACCTTCTGTATCCATTAGTTACATAAATATCCTTCAGACCATCATAATCAAAATCCACCATAAGTCCAGCCCAACTCCAGTCAGTCTTTGCTATTTTCGCTTGGTGGGCTACATTCCTAAAGATGTTATTCCCAGCATTTACTTGAAGTGAATTAAACATGTACTGATAGGGCATATCAAAGGTGTCTACAAGCAATGAAAACCTTTCTACATCCATAGAAGCCATTAAAGTTTTAGATCGAATATGATCGCTGGCAGCCATATCCAACACAAAGATATCTTGCAGGTTATCGTTATTTATATCCGCTATATCAACACCCATTCCATAGAAAGAAACCTGATTGGTATGCGTTTTAATGTCATTTGAAAAACTTCCATCCTTATTGTTAATGAACATACTATCTGGCACGTAATAATCATTTGCAACATAGATATCCTCCCAGCCATCGTTATTAATATCACTTACAATAACGCCAAGTCCAAAAGATGCACTAAGAACACCAGCGCTTTCAGAAACATCCGTAAAACGTCCAGCATTATTTTGGTACAAATGACCCGAACTTCGTTCCAAATTTACCTTTGCACTTTTCATTTGATTGTAGAAAGAGGCAGGATCTAACCCATAAAATTCATTCTCATTCGAGACAAAACAATCCAAATCACCATCATGATCATAATCAAAAAACACTGACTGTGTGCTTATGCTTCGATCTGCCAAGCCCATGTTCTCTGCACTTTCGGTAAATGTCAAATCACCATTGTTTATGTACAATAGATTCTTACGCAGATTCGCTTTACGAGGTCCACCTTGCGAGACGTAAATGTCTATAAAACCATCATTATTAATATCTACAAAGGTCACTCCATTGGCCCATTGTTTTCCACTATTTATTTGTGCAGATTCGCTTATATCTTCAAACACAAGGTCTCCCTTGTTTAGGTACAGCTTATTTGCCACTTGGTTTCCTGCAAAGAAAATATCTTGAAGACCATCGTTGTTAAAGTCAGCAACCCCAACTCCTGCCCCATTGTAGAAATAATCAAAATCAAATAGATTTTCAATAGTGGCTAAATTTTCTGTGAGATTATTTGAAAAATCAATAGTACTGTGCGAAGTTGGTACTTTTTGAAAAAGCCCTTTTGTTGCTTCTTCTATTGCCGGTTTTTCTGCTATATTCGGTTTTTTATCGTCGGAGTTAGCCGTTTCATTACAAGACTCAAAAACAAAGAATAACCCAAGTAAGAGACTACTAAAAGTAAAAAAACGAAGTATTGTTTTTAAATGCAACTTTATCATGCCTATTCAAATTTCATGGTCAATAAGCTGTTCATACCTTCGACTTCACGTTCAATAATAAAACCATCCGCTGTTTTATGAGCAATCCCATAAAACTTTGAACTCCGGACAAGAAATAGACTAGGTGTAGCTGCAGGGATCAAAACACCTATGCGTTCACCTTGATAAAGTATTGCCGCACCAGGATTGATTGGAATTATGGTATATGCCTCAAAGCTATATGTAATGGGTATGGGAGGAGGGCTCTCAATTGGCACAGGCACCACAACCTTCGTTACGAGTGCTTGCTTTGGCGCCACTATCGCGGCGGCAACCAACGTCTTCGGGACTATATTTAGCTCAATTATTTTTGATTCCACAGCTACACTTTCTTCCTTCATCTCCAAAGGAATCATCGTAAGATAGCCTGTGTTAAAACCGTCTAAGGCTACTCTAACAGCCTCCTGATAGGCCTTTTTATAGTCTTTTCGCTTACTTTTTCCTTGTTTGCTACGCGCTACCTCAGCACCATTGCAATCAGTTAATATTACACTCATTTTCGTGTAAATCAAACCATCATCAACCTCTAAATCTGCCCATAACACATCACACGGATCAATACTGCTCAATTCACTACTGAAAGCAGCTTTAAAACCGTTCTTCTTTAGCAAAAATTTGGTAAGTGAATTTAATTGATACGTATCTTTTCCTTTCAGAAAATCAAACTTTTCTGGAACGATTATATAACTAAACTCTGGCACTTCAATTTGTGAAATCCCCTTTGGAAGCATCATTAAACAAAAGAAAACCACCAATACTTTTTGTATCACTCTTCGTCAATTTTTATATTAAAACCTAGTTGTAAAGATACGCTTTTTGCCTTTGCTAGATTTCCATATTTCAAGAGATTATCTGCCGTTACATAGAAGTTAAATTTACCAATATCTGTGACCATTCCAAACCCTACGTTTGACTTAGAATATGGATCCATCGTATAAGTAGCCTTGGCCGCGAGCCAATCAGTCACGCTGCGATAATAGAAGAATGTTCCAGCTATTTGCGGGCCTTTTGGTCTAAACTGACTGAAAAACTGTAGCCCAACAGCCTGATTCCTATCCAAACCACCACCCGTATTTTTGCAATCACAGTCTGCTCCTTTCCCTATTACTTTTCCGAAGCTATACTTAATGCCAGCATTCACTTTTAATGGTCGAAACTGTGTATAGCCAGAAGCAATAGTATCTACTAGAATCTCACGCTCAATTTCATCTTCTAGATCATCGTAATATGGAAAGGTAGGTTCTCCAGCAGCTAGCGGTGGAAAAACAAGTTGAATTCCGTTTAAAGTATAGGTTCCAGTTGCTTGGTATGTTTCAACATCTTTTTGGTGAAAAATAGCTCCTAAATCTAATATGCTGGCGCTGGCCGATAAATCGCCAGTGATATCATAGGTTGCTCCCAAATCAATTCCTACGCCAATATTTCCACCAAAAAAGGCCCGCCCTAAAATTTCGCTGGTAACTTCTGAAACCCCATTTAAATCCCTCAAAGATGCAATTCCTGAGGTTTCTAAAGTAACATTTGCATTCTGAACAGTATGATCATAGATATTAACACCGCCGTCACTCAAACGAGTCACAAAGGACCCACTATTGTTAACACTTCTGTAACTCAACATGCTCGAGTATAGTTTGACACGTACACCAGCTGTGAGCCTGCTCGTAAGTTGTTTATTAGCTCCAAAGTGATACACAGTAAGAAGGTCTCCCATAGTATTTACTTCGCCAAGGTCAAATTCATAGTCCAGATATGCCTGATTTCCTTCCCAAAGGAGGATTCCTAGATCTCTAGGAAAATAGGCAACGAAATCTAATTCCTGATAAATACCTCCCGAATAGTATATTTCATTACGTGCTCGCCATCCAAAATTGATAATCTCAAGTTGCTGCGTGACGGTAAAGAAATCCGTGTTTTTCATTTCGAAAATTTTATCTCTAATACGGGTATTTATATCGACATTGCTTTTTCCGAAGATATCATATACACTAACCCCAGATGCTCCTCCATTGAAATGAATTTGCGATAAAAACGGAATTCCGAAATGTGCTCTTTGTAATACTTTACCCCCTGGATTCACCATAAGAGATTGCGGCGATTCTTCAAAGCCGTAAAGTAGTTGCTTGTTTTGAGCCATAGCAACGAAGCCTGTAAAGGCTATTATGTAGATTACAAAGTTCCGCATGGCATTAAAGCTCCAGATAGTAGGTTGTTTTAGATTGTAAGTTAAGGGCACCTTCTAATTGGGCGTTGGAAGATGGGATAGTCACTGAGACTACTACTTTATTTGCTTGTGTGAGGTCTAAAATAGCGTCCCCTTCAATGTTTTCAATAAACTCGGTAACAACGGGGCTTGCTGTTGTACCAACATTCACAGTGGTCCCGGTAACATATGTGGTATCGTTTTGCTCGCTAAGAAATTGAAAGTCTACCTGGAATTCTCGCTCAATGCTATTTGTAAACCTGAAGAAAAATTCTGCTCGTTTTAAAGACTCCTGAATATCGGAACCATTCAAAAAACGTATTTCAGTTGTATCCGTAAGGGTCAATCTAGGCGTAGACGTGGTTTCATCAAAAAACGCACCTGCCTCCATATTAAAATAAATAAGGTCCAATTCAACAATAGGTGTAAGCGCAATGTTTTCCGCTTGATCGAAATCCGTATCCTTAATACAAGATACCACAAGCAAAAGGAACAAGACCCCCAGCGTAGGGACTAATAGGTTTGTTTTCATTGATGGGGTTTGATAGTCTTAACGTTGAGGAAGCGGACTATAGTATACTATAAGTGATTTTTTATCTCAAGTAAGTGATTAACCAATAGGTACTTTGATGGAATTTCTTCTTTCCTATAATTGTAAAACAATGTTTTCATACCAACCCCTTCAGCACCTAAGATATCAGCCTCAAAAGTGTCACCAATCATAATACTTTCTGAGGACTTTGCTGACGCTTTCTTCAAGGCGGTCTCAAAAACCAACGGATTGGGCTTTTTCACACCAACTTCCTCTGAAGACGTAATTGTTTCAAAAAAATGCCCTATTGCACTCTTCCTAAGCTTCAACTCTTGCACTTCCTGAAAACCATTGGTAATGATATGAAGGTTGTAATTTGGCGCCAAATATTCTAAAATCTCCTCTGCACCGTCCAGTAAATGATTATTTCCGGGTAATTCATCAATATAAGATTCCGCCAAAGCATCAATAATATCCAAAGAATAATTTTGATTAAACCTTAAAAAAGTATCTATCAATCTACCTCTTCTCAAACCCTGTTTACCCACCCGTTCTTCTCTAAAACGTTTCCAGTAATCAAAATTTATTGGTTCATAGACTTCAATAAAATCTGCAACTGGAACTTGAACCGCATGTTTTTCAAAAACACGAGCGAAAGCTAAAGCAGAATTTCTATCAAAATCCCAAAGGGTATGATCTAAGTCAAAAAAAATATGGGTGATACTAGCTTTCATTTTTATGAAGTTTTTCTGAAAAAATACGACGCCACATTCTTCCTTGTGGTCCATCAGCAAAATCCCTATTGGAGAAGCGCATGGTAAATGTCCCTTTAACCCTATTCACTTCGTTGTAAAGCAAATTCACAGCTTCTTCAATTGCCGTTTCTTCCATATTATTCATTGCCTTGGTTGCGGCAGCGATAGGATGAATCTCTAAAGGTGTTTTTATTTCAAAATCAAGGTCGTAAAATAAAAAAGGTGTACAGGTCCCTGCTCTAAAACCAATTGCATTTCGATAAACCATTGTGAAGTCTCGCTGTACTTCAAGTTCAACTAAATGGCGCGGCACATCCGGTAAATGAACCAAAAACTGATCATTCATAGTGCTCAACAAGGTTCTATTTGTTATTTCTTCTAGTTGTTTTTTCTCGGTCTTTAAGGTTTCATATTCATGAAGTGCATTTGGAGAAAACAGCAAGCCTAGTTCTTTGTAATCTGAAACATACTTCATGAGACTCCTAAACTTTTTGCGATGCTGGCTCAACCCTTCAGAAAAGACTAAGGCATCCCCTAGCATAAAAAAGATAGTAACCTTGGAAGTACTGGCCTTCGTAGCGGCAATAATCCAGTTAAAAGTATTGTATGGATCTTTCTGCAATCTGAAAATGACCTTGCTGCGTTTTAAGACACTGCGTATTCTAAAATTGACCAATTCTGAAACATAGCCCAATACATTTCGAAACAAACCTTTTTGAGAAAAGGCATATGGCTGACTAGCTTCAATCACTGAATGAATTTCCAATTTTTTCTCTGGAAAGACCATCAAAGGAAATGCTTCTTGTAGCACCGATTTCAATTTATGCGCCCAAATATCGATGACCGGCTGATGCAAAAATGCATGTTTATGCCCTATAGATTCTGAAGCAGGATAACGCGATAATTCATCCTTAACATGCGGAAGATACTCTTCATATCTTGAGAGTAAATAAAAGGATGCAGCAAATATATCATACGGTAATGCACTTCTTGAACTTACAGTAAAAAAACAAGAGGTGTCTTCCCATGCTTTCACATTAACATCAACACTTTCTATACCCTGTTGTACCAACAAACCTTCACTCTGGAAAAACAATTCATTTCCCATAGGTTGTTTACCGTAAGACATTTTCGCTCCACTATGTGCCACAAAAACTTCTATGGTTGAAGTAAAATCAATTTTAATACCTAAAATACGCGTAAAAATATGTTTAAAAACATAGGTTAACCTCGGCGTAGCCTTTTGAGTAAAAATAAGAAGCATATGAAATTATAGCAGGTTTTCGTCTGCAAAGCTAAAATACGCATTTTCAGTAATGATAAGATGGTCCAGTACTTTTATATCCAGACTTTCTCCGGCCAATTTCAATTTTTGAGTGAGGTTAATATCAGCTTGACTCGGTTTTAAGGTGCCACTAGGGTGGTTATGGGCCAAAATTATGGCAACGGCGCCTAATTGTATAGCCAATTTAAAAGCCAGCCTTACATCTACAACAGTCCCCGTAATACCTCCTTTGCTGAGTTGTTCGCGTTTCAATATTCCATTCGAATTATTGAGATACACAATCCAGAATTCTTCATGGTATAAATCACCTAAAATGGGTTGAAGCAAATCAAAAACAGCTTGACTAGAGGTTATTTTTTGTTTCTTTATTGTCGCTTCAGAACGATATCTTCTTCCTAATTCCATAGCGGCAACAATGGATACCGCTTTGGCTTCTCCAATCCCCTTGAAATCCATCAACGACTTTACCGAAGCTTTCCCAAGCTCATTCAAGTTGTTTTTTGCTGAAGCTAGCATCCGCTGACTCAATCCCACGGCGCTTTCATTTCTACTGCCAGATCCTATAAGAATAGCTAAGAGCTCAGCATTACTTAATGCGGATTTCCCTTTAGCAACCAATTTTTCCCGAGGACGGTCGTCTTCATTCCACTGTTTAATAGAAAATGAATTTTCTTTTACAATCAAAATTTCACAGGATTTCTATAAAGATAAACTGTATATTTAAGGAGGAAAAACAGAAATGCAAACTACCTCCTACAATTAATGAATTACGGCAAAACCTAAACTCAAATGTATCCACCACCGCATCATCAAATTCAGGATATTCAGAAAATGATTACAGTAATTAAGACATATCCTCTTGGCATGTTGGTTTCGGCAGATGATGGAAGCCCTTTCGTAACCCATATCCCAATAATTTATAATGATGCCACTGGAAAGCTAGTGGCGCATATCGACAAGTATAATCCTCAGTTGGCAACCCTGAAGGATGGTGCAGCAGTGACCGTTGTTTTTAGAGGGCCAGACACCTATATTTCGCCAAGTGTTTATACCACGAAGCAATTACCTACATGGAACTATATTTTTGTTCATATAACAGGAACAGTTACCCTGATAAACGATCCAGAAGAGGCAAAAGAAACTATGGTTGCCATGACATCATTTTTAGAAGCACCGGATCACAAGTACAGCTTAACGAAGGAAAACACACGTCTGCATCGCGCCATAAATTATATCCAAGCTTTTGACATTACTATTACTGCTTGGGATGGTAAATTTAAATTATCACAAGATAAGATTGAGAAAGATCAGGAAAATGCCAAACAAGAGCTCATAAAAAAATCCGGCTCAAACGAAACCGGATTTATTAATAAGATGTATAAGTGACAAATGTTTACTTGTATTCAAATACTATTAAACATAATTCTTTAAAAAAGACTTTTAACTTCTTCGAAATCGAGCCCCCCATAATTCCCGCTACTCATTAATAACAGTGACTTATTTTTAAAATCTTGCGAAAAAAGAAATTCTTTAAACCGAGCAGGATCTGTATAAATAATTAAATCGTCTCTTTTAAACGATTCTGCTATTTGTTCTTCGGAAATAGGCTCTAATTTTTTGATTTCAACGGCATGCGGCGAGTAAAACACCACTGCTGTGTCTGCCGCGTCTAATGCGCCTTCATATTCACTTAAGAATTCTGGATTTAGGCTGCTATAGGTGTGCAGTTCTAAACAGGCAACCAATTTTCTATCTGGAAACTGATTCTTCATTGCCTTTGTAGTGGCCTCAACCTTAGATGGTGAATGTGCATAATCCTTATAGGCAATAGAATGACTGGTTTCAGCAATTTTCTCTAATCGTTTGCTTGCGCCTTTAAATGTGGCGATTGCCTCATAAAAATATTCTGCATCTACACCCATCAACTGACAAATCCAACGCGCACCCTCTAGGTTATTTAGGTTGTGTTTTCCAAAAATCTCTATTGGCATCTTCCCCTCCGGAGTATCGAGTAAGGTTGTGCCATTCTCGACGCTATAGCTTGGCGTTTCATAAGGATATTTTTTAACCATACTCGTACTCGATTCTACTACTCTTTTTACCTCTGAATCTTCCTGATTGTAAATAATGGCGCCGCCTGGTGTGATTTGATCTAAGAAAATACTGAATTGCTCCACATAATTCTCATAGGTTGGGAATACATTGATATGATCCCAAGCAATGCCGCTCAACAAGGCTATATTAGGTTTGTATAAATGAAACTTTGGTCTTCTATCGATAGGAGAAGACAAGTATTCGTCTCCTTCGAGCACCATAAAATCATTCTCTTTAGTAATATGCACCATGGTGTCAAAACCCTCCAATTGAGCCCCAACCATATAATCTACTTCTTTGTTATGATAATGCATCACATGAAGTATCATCGAGGTTATGGTAGTTTTTCCGTGAGAGCCGCCAATAACCACGCGGGTTTTATTTTTGGCCTGTTCATATAAAAACTCAGGATAGCTATAAATTTTCAAGTCCAGCTCCTTTGCTTTAAGCAATTCGGGATTATCAGATTTTGCATGCATTCCTAAGATAACAGCATCAATTTCTGCCGTAATCTTTTCAGGAAACCAACCAAAAGCTTCTGGCAAAATTCCTCTCGCCGCTAACCTACTATTAGAGGGCTCAAATATTTCATCATCACTTCCCGTAATAGTTTCTCCTTTTAAATGCAGCGCTAAGGCCAAATTGTGCATGGCACTACCGCCAATGGCAATAAAATGTATATTCATATTGGAACCGCTTTCGCGGAAGGTATTTTAATGTAAAAAATAGATGTTTTATTACAGGTACGAAGATAAATATAAATGCCGAAGCCCGCAATAGGATAGCTCGACGCTCCGTAAATGGAGCAATTGCCAAAAACTTAGAGGGATTCAATTAATTTACGCTCTTTTTGAGCTTCTTCAAAATCGGGGCGTTGTGTTAGCGCCTTATTTATCCAAGTTAATGCAGGCTCCTTCTCTCCTAAGTTTTTATATATCTGAGCAAGTCGGAAATACGCCCAATCCTTAGGAACACCATCTTTCACAGTATGGTTTTTAATATAAGCTTGCAAACAATTGATACCCCATTCTGCATCTAGATTATACTCCGCCGCAATTTTTCCAATATGGTAATTTAACTGATTGCGCTTGTGTATTTGCAATGATTTAGATGCAGTTTCAATAGCTTCTTTAGGCTTATTTATTTTTTCGTAATGATTCGCCAATTTAGTATAGGTATGTGGCGATCCACCAACCGCGATAGCTCGTTTATAAAACATTTCCGCATCGTTTTCTCGGTCGCTATATTCGGCTATATAACCGTTGGCCAAATGCCCATCTACCTGGCTTATTTCACCCAATTCGTTTGCGAACTTAATGGCCTTACGTTCACTGCCACCAATAATACCAGGTAGTTGAATATAAAATTCTACCAATGCCCAGCGGACATCAATATGTTCGGGGTCTAACATTGCAGCTTTCTCAAAATGCTCCTTAATTTCACCAATATAGCTTACAGCTCTCAGTCTGTTTATAGAAAGCGCCTTCATCCCAAGAGCACCCCCATACTTAAAATGATAATTCGCACTCGTATCATCGTCTTCAACCAGTCCTTCGTAAAATTCGATTGCACTATCCCAGTCCTTCCTGTAACTAGCAATATCACCAAGGTATTCACGAGTTTTTTGATTTGCGGGGTCCTGCCTTAAAGCAGCTTCGAAAATGGGTTTTGCCTTCTGAAACGCTTCCTGCTGAAAATACAGTCTCGCCTGTTCATAACTATTTTGGGCACCAATAAGGGATGGAAGGCATAAAAAAAGAAAAAGAAATCGTTTCATAGGTTATTTAAAGCGTTCAAATATAACCAACTTTTTGTTTATTTATTTCAAATGAAACGTTAACAGAAGCACTTTCTTTTATTATGGCTACCTTCAACCCAATAACGATTAAACCAATTACCTTATGAATTCAAAAATTTTTATGATAGTCCGCATATTACTCGGACTTTTTGTTTTGGTCTTCGGACTTAATAAATTTTTACATTTTATTCCAATGGAGGCACCAACTGGGGATGCCGCAACTTATTTTGGCGGACTCATGAGCTCCAAAACCATAATTCTAGTAGCTGTTGTAGAAATAGTTGCTGGATTAGCGTTGATTTTTAATAAATATGGAGCATTGCTTGCGCTTATATTGATGAGCGTTTCAGTGAATGCTGTTTTATTTCACGCCGTTCTAGATCCTGCGAATAGTGCAGGAGCTATTATTTTACTTGTGCTCAACACACTAGTTTTGTATGGCTACAAAGACAAGTATTCCAGCTTACTCCGTTAATAAGATAAAGAAGCCTTCGGGCTTCTTTAATTTTTTGGTGGATATTCGGCTAGCATTTTGGCCATGACTTTTGCATAATACACTTTTTTCTGCCTTGGTGTTGCTTTCTCTTTCAATACCCCATCATAGACAGCTTGCCAAACTAATTTATCCCCTAGCTCGGCTTCTATAAACTCTAATGTAATATGTTGATTTATAACTCTTCCACCAATTGGAATGCCTATACCACCGCCAATACCAACGTTTCCGCCACCGCTGCCAATGCCAATGCCTAGTGTGTTTCTGGATTCAGAAAGTGCTTCTTCTACATAAAAGTTGATGTAAAAATCGTTGTAGTCAGTGCGTTGAAGTCCTCGTAATTCCAAGATACTATCTGCAGCTTGCATAACCCTATTATTGTCAAGCTGACTTAAACCGGTTTCCATTTCAGTGTAAAACTGATAGCCTTTAAACTCAGTCCAATTAGTGCCATTTTCATAATCCACAGCAACAGTGCTTCCACAAGAGATAAGAAGCATCGCCAAGAATCCAACTATAAAATATTTCATGCTTAGTTTTTTATAAAAATAAGCAAAAAGTGCACCAAGGGGTTTTAAATGTTACTGTTTAACAATTTTCTTAATAAGACTTCAATTCTTAAATTTCAACATCAAAATATAAAATGGCGATCACTAGCGAACCAAATCATCGTTCAACATATCCCAAAGCTTATCTTTTAATTCCATCAAACCTTGTTGAGCCATCGATGAGAAGAATAAATAAGGAATTCCCTCAAGTTCTTTGTCTAAAAGCTCCTTCATTTCAGCTTTAAGCTCGTCATCAAGCATGTCGCTTTTTGAAATAGCAACCAAGCGGTCCTTATCAAGCATTTCAGGATTGTAGCGACGTAATTCGTCTAAGAGAATTTCATATTGCTTTTTAATATCATCCGCATCGGCCGGGATCAAAAACAAGAGTGTAGAATTACGTTCAATATGACGTAAAAAATAATGTCCAAGTCCTTTTCCTTCAGCGGCGCCTTCAATGATTCCAGGGATATCAGCCATCACGAAAGTCTGGTGATTTCGATAGTCCACTATACCCAAATTAGGCTTCAGCGTAGTAAATTCGTAGTTGGCAATTTTTGGTTTGGCTGCAGTAATTACTGAAAGTAGTGTAGATTTTCCAGCGTTTGGAAAGCCAACGAGGCCTACATCTGCTAAGACTTTCATTTCAAGCGTCATGTTCGTTTCTACCCCGTCCATGCCTGGTTGCGCATAGCGTGGTGTTTGATTGGTAGACGATTTAAAATGGGCATTCCCACGACCGCCTCTACCGCCTTCTGCAATAATTAATTCCTGGCCATCCTCAAGAATCTCCAAGATAATATCTTGAGTTTCTGTATCTCGAACCACTGTTCCCAAAGGAACATCTATGTAGATATCCGGACCATCTGCTCCCGTACTTGTAGATTTACTTCCAGCACCACCTTGTTCCGACTTATAATGTCGCTTATGCTTTAAGTGAAGCAAGGTCCACATATTCTTATTGGCCTTTAAAATAATATGACCACCACGGCCACCATCACCACCATCAGGACCTCCTTTTGGGATGTATTTTTCTCTTCGTAAATGCGCACTACCTTGCCCTCCTTTTCCAGAAGTAATATGAATTTTAACGTAGTCTACAAAATTTCCTTCAGTCATATCTATTTCCCACATAGGTGGGACTCTCTTTTGTCATTCCGCACTTGATGCAGAATCCATTTATACTATACAATTTAAACTCTGAATCAAGTTCAGACACAAAACTCATTCACTTATTCAAAATAACTTCGCCCTATAAGGTGTCAAGCACTAAACCCAAACGCTCCGTAATTTCCTCGATACTGCCTACACCATTTACGCCGTAATACTTATTCTGTGCTTGGTAAAACTCTTTAAGAATATCCGTTTTTCTATAATATTCAGCGATGCGTTCTCTGATAACAGCCTCGTCTGCATCATCTGCCCTACCAGAAGTCCTCCCTCTTTCCAATAGTCTTCCAACCAAAATCTCATCATCCACCTCCAGCACTACCATGGCGTTTATCTGACTTTCTTTTTCATCCATCAAATTAGCCAGAGCCTCTGCTTGAACAGCCGTTCTTGGAAAGCCGTCAAAAATAAATCCGTTCGCATCAGCATTTTTATCAACCTCAGCATTGAGCATATTAATTGTCAACTCATCTGGTGCCAAATGCCCTTTATCCATAAAAGACTTAGCCAATGTGCCAAGCGCTGTTTTATTTTTAATATTGTCCCGAAATACATCTCCTGTCGAAATATGTACAAGTTGATATTTTTCTTTTAATACGTCGGCCTGCGTTCCCTTTCCAGCTCCCGGAGGGCCGAACAATACAATGTTTGTCATTCTTAAAGCCCGTGTAGACGGGGATTTCTTTATCTTATTAGTATTCATTCCGAAGAAACGCTTAAACCATTTCCACATAAATTGAATAACAACAATAATTAATTATTCAATTAAGGGTGCAAAGATAACAATTGCAAAGAAGATTGTACCTTTGTCCTATGGCAAATTATTTTTCTTCGAATTTTACCTTAGGAATCTTAGGTGGTGGTCAATTAGGAAAGATGCTACTGTATGAAACCCGCAAGTTTGACATAAAAACACACATACTAGACCCGAGTGCTGAAGCACCTTGTCGCGTTGCCTGTGACCGTTTTGAACAGGGTGATTTAATGGATTTTGACACCGTATACGCCTTCGGAAAAGAGGTAGACGTACTTACTTTCGAAATAGAAAATGTCAATGTCGCAGCCCTAGAAAAACTGGAGAGCGAAGGCAAAAAAGTATTTCCCTCCGCAAAAACACTTCGGAACATAAACAATAAGGGACTGCAGAAGCAATTCTACAATGACCATGATATCCCTACGGCTCCATTTAAATACTATGAGACTAAGGCCGATTTAAACGCGGCAATTCATGGCGATAACCTAAGCTTTCCCTTTGTTTGGAAAAGCTGCACTGGCGGTTATGACGGAAAAGGTGTCCAAGTAGTTCGTGCTTGGCAAGACGAGTTAACGCTTCCAGATACGCCTTGTATTGTTGAAAAATTAATCCCGTTTAAAAATGAATTGGCTGTAATTGTTGCCCGCTCTACTTCAGGAGAAATAAAAACATATCCTGTGGTTGAGATGGAATTTCATCCCATTGCCAACCAGGTAGAATATGTTATTTGTCCAGCAAGAATTGATGATGCTATTGCTCAAAAAGCACGCGCAATTGCCATGCAGGTTTCAAAAACATTTGAGCATGTAGGCCTATTAGCCGTTGAAATGTTCCAGACTGAAGACGATACCATTTTAGTAAACGAAGTAGCGCCAAGACCGCACAACAGTGGTCATTATAGCATTGAAGCAAGTTATACAAATCAGTTTGAACAACAGCTACGGGCTATTCTAGGACTACCTTTAGGCGAAACAGACAGCAAAGTTGCAGGTATAATGGTAAATTTAGTAGGCGCTGAAGACCATACCGGTGAAGTGGTTTATGAAAACATTGAGGCAATTTTAGGATTACCCGGTGTTACTCCACATATATACGGAAAGAAAGAAACAAGACCTTTTAGAAAAATGGGGCATGTTACTATTGTCAATAAAGATATTTCAGAAGCACGAAAAATTGCTGAACTGGTTAAGAAAACTATAAAAGTGATTAGTAAATAAAACCGATTTTATATGAAAGTAGGAATCATTATGGGAAGCACAAGCGATTTGCCAGTTATGCAAGACGCCATTGATATTTTAAAAGGCTTCGATATTGAAATTGAAGTGGATATCGTTTCTGCGCACAGAACGCCCGACAAACTTTTTGACTATGGAAAAAATGCCCATGAGCGAGGGTTTTCCGTAATTATTGCTGGCGCTGGTGGAGCAGCCCATCTCCCAGGAATGATTGCAAGCCTTTCTCCCCTTCCCGTTATTGGCGTGCCGGTGAAGTCCAGTAATTCAATTGATGGCTGGGATTCTATTTTGTCTATTCTTCAAATGCCAGGTGGCGTGCCCGTTGCTACCGTTGCCTTAAACGGAGCTAAAAACGCTGGTATTCTTGCCGCTCAAATTATTGGAACCGCAGACAAATGTGTGCTTGACAAAGTTGTTGCTTATAAAGAAGGCCTTAAAATGAAAGTTGAAGAAGGCGCTAAAAATCTTAAAAAAGGATAGCACCAAACCAGGCAGATTAAACACTATGAACAACCCCCTATTACAACCCTTTGACCTCGCTCCATTTTCAAAAATTAAAAACGAGCATTATTTACCGGCGATTAAAGAACTTATCGCTACCACAAAGGACCAAATCTCTGCTATCGCAGACAGTCAAAAAGAGCCAACGTTCAACAACACTGTGGAAGCTCTGGAAAATACAGGCTTACAATTAGATCGTGTCTCAAGTATTTTTTTTAATCTTAATGGCGCAGAAACCAATGACGAAATTCAAAAAATAGCACAAGAGGTTTCACCGTTGCTAACTGATTTCAATAATGACTTGCTACTTAACGAGGCTTTATTCAAACGTGTAAAAGCAGTTTATGACAGCAAAGAAAGCTTAGACCTCAATATTGAACAGAACACATTACTTGAAAAGCAATACAAAGGCTTTGCTAGAAATGGCGCTAATCTTTCCGAAGAAAAGAAAGCTATTTTACGTAAAATTGACGCTACGCTTGCTACGCTCAAACTTACTTTTGGCGAAAACGTCTTAGCTGAAACTAATGCATATGAGCTGCGTTTAACTTCGGAAGGAGATCTTGCCGGACTTCCAGATGACGCCAAGACAGCAGCAGCTCAGATTGCAAAAGAAAAAGGCGAAGAAGGATGGATGATCACATTGGATTATCCAAGCTACATCCCCTTTATGAAGTATGCCAAGAACAGGGAACTTCGAAAAAAGCTCTCCCTAGCTTTTGGCGCCCGTGCTTTTCAGAAAAACGAAAATAGCAACGAAAAAAATGTGTTGAAATTAGCGAATCTGAGACATGAAAGAGCCGTTCTTTTGGGCTATGCATCTCACGCGCATTTTGTGCTTGAAGAGCGCATGGCTAAAACACCGAAAAAAGTTACTTCCTTTTTAACAGATTTACTTACTAAAGCAAAACCAGCTGCGCAGAAAGAATTTGACGAGCTTGTAGCTTTTGCAAAAGAACTGGATCAAATTGATCAATTAGAAAAATGGGACAGTGCGTATTATGCTGAAAAACTAAAGCAAAAGCGCTATAATTTAGATGACGAAAAGCTAAAGCCTTATTTCAAATTAGAAAACGTAATCGATGGTGTGTTTGCAGTGGCGCATAAATTGTTTGGACTTAGCTTCGTGCCAGACACCAATATTGAAGTATATCATGAAGATGTAAAAACCTATCAAGTAACCGATTCAGAAGATGAACTCGTAGCAATTTTTTATGCCGACTTCCACCCGCGTTCAGGGAAACGTGGTGGTGCTTGGATGACTTCATATAAGCCACAACAAAAAACTGAGATGCTTGACAAATTGGGTGTCAAAAATGATCGTCCTCATATCTCTATTGTATGCAACTTCACGAAACCAGTCATAGAAGATGGAAAAGAAACAAAGCCATCATTACTCACATTCAATGAGGTAACTACCCTTTTTCATGAATTTGGACATGCCCTGCATGGAATGTTAGCAAACACAACCTATAAAAGCTTAAGTGGCACAAGTGTCTTTTGGGATTTTGTAGAATTACCAAGCCAAGTATTAGAAAACTGGTGTTACGAAAAAGAGACGCTGGGACTATTTGCAACCCATTATGAAACTGCCGAACTCATACCGATGGAATTAGTAGCTAAAATCAAAGAGTCTGCCACCTTCCATGAAGGCATGCAAACACTCAGACAAATTAGTTTTGGTATGTTAGACATGGCATGGCATGGAAGTGACCCCTCTGAAATTACACATGTAAAAGCATTTGAAGACGCTTCGTTTGCAGCAACCAAACTATTTCCAGATACTCCAGAAACATGTATGAGCACGGCCTTTTCGCATATCTTTCAAGGCGGGTATTCTGCGGGATATTATAGCTATAAATGGGCCGAAGTCTTAGACGCAGATGCGTTTGCATATTTTAAAGAGGAAGGCATCTTCAATAAGAATGTTGCCAATAAATTTAAAGCGTTTGTACTCTCCCAAGGCGGAACACAAGACCCTATGGACCTTTATGTAAAATTTAGAGGAAAAAAACCTGACCCAGAAGCCCTTTTGAAGCGAGCCGGACTCATAAACTAAGGTTTCCGTAATTACTAAAAACTGAAGTTCTTAAAACGGTCATAAAAAACCCTCAGAAATATTTTTGTAGAAGAAACTTTGCTATTTTTGAGTTCGTCCTAGACGAAAAATACTATGCCAAAACATGTTATCATTCCTGAAAAATGGGTAGATCGGTATTCTGACTATCTCTACAACTATACCATCGTTCGTGTTAACAATCACGAGGTGGCTCAGGATTTGATTTCTGAAACCTTTTTAGCTGGTCTAAAATCCAAAGATAATTTTAAAGGAGAAGCCAGTGAAAGAACATGGCTTATTTCCATTTTAAAAAGAAAAATAATTGATCACTATCGCAAAATAAACTCGAATAAAGGTAAAGCCGAAGTTCGTATAACTTACAATGATGAAGATGCTGACGGTGATTGGCTAGAACAACGTGTTAGCGACCCCTTTGATAAAACCGCTGAAGACATCCTAGAAAACAACGAATTGGGATCTGCTATTCTTGATTGTCTAGATGGTCTGAGCGAGAAGCATGCTACCATTTTTAAAATGAAAACTATCGATAATTTTGACACCGAAGCAATTTGTAATGAATTCAATATCACCCCGTCTAATCTTTGGGTTATAATCCATAGAGCGCGTACCGCTATGGCCGATTGCCTAGAGAAAAGTTGGTTACAGTAAAATTATGAAGATGATTTTTAAATGCGAAGAAGTAAATCACAGTTGTGATAAGAGTCAGTACAAAGAGGCCACATTCTGGGAGAAAGTGAAGCTCAACATACACTTGATCTTTTGTGAGCTTTGCAGGAAATACTCAGCTCGAAACGCAAAGTTATCAAACGCCATATACAAAGGTGACATTAAAACAATGCCAACAAAAGACAAGCTGGAACTAAAAGAAGTACTACGGAAGGAAATTGCGAAATAGCAACAAAAAGCCATACCAAATTATTGGAATGCTTTCAACAAAAAATGACGCAAAATACCTAGATTGCTTTCTTGACGACACTACCAAAGCAACTCCCATTATCACGCAAATTATAAGAAGACAACCAAAATAGTCTAATCTTAACGCATCCTTAAACCCCTCTAAGAATTGAGTGATAATTAATAGTAGAACCCCAAAGACTTTCACATTTTTCAACCCGAATAGCTGCGGAAGAGTTTTCAGTTTTGATGCATCGTATTGCAAATCCCGAATTTCGAAAGGAAGAGTCAAAACAATGACAAGAAAAATTCGCTGAACGAAGGAGATACAAACATCCATGTCCAAGACTTCAGATGCCGAAATCATCGGCACTACCACTGTTACTCCAGCCCACACCAATGACACAACAAAAATCTTCAATCCACTCAAAGTTCTGAGATTTCTCGAAAATGGTACTGGAACGGCATAAAAGAAAGTGAATATGCCAAAAATCGCCACCGTTAGAAGCACCTCAATTGATAATTGAAATGCGAAATAAACCCACAGACCAAATGATATAAATGAAAATATCTGAATTGTTTTCAACATATCTGTAAGGCTGTGGTGGTATAGCTTGGCTATTTTCGCATATTTAACAAAATTATAGCCTGTCACCGTTCCGAAAAACAAAAAAAACCAAAGCGCAATAGGGATATTCAAATCATATTCTAAAGCAGTAATACCAACGAGCGCACTAACAGCTAAACCAACATGAATACTGCTGTTTAAATAGAATTCGAAAAGACGCCTGATGGACAACATTGTGTAAAAATAGACAAACTGTTAGTAACCCATGATTTTCGTTAAAAAGTTCTACGCTGGAATTTACAATTAGGCGAATTTTCATACCTAATTGTCGTAATTTTGCGCATGATGTAAGAAATACAGCTAACCGATATATAAATCACACATATTACCGCTAAATCGGAAAATAATTATGAATACAGATTCTTTCGCCCTTAGACACATTGGTCCTCGTGAAAAAGACCTTGCTGCAATGTTAAACACAGTTGGCGCCAGTACCATGGAGCAACTTATTTCTGAAACGGTACCTGATGATATCAGACTAGCCAGTAAGCTAAACCTAGATGCTGCTATGAGTGAGCAGGAATATCTTGAACATATTACGGAGCTTTCTTTAGAAAATAAAGTGTTCAAATCTTTTATTGGTTTAGGCTACCACCAAGCTATCATGCCTCCAGTAATACAACGTAATATTCTAGAAAATCCAGGATGGTATACGGCTTATACGCCATATCAGGCAGAAATTGCACAAGGAAGATTAGAGGCCGTGTTAAATTATCAAACCATGGTAACCGATTTAACAGGTATGGAATTGGCGAATGCCTCACTGCTGGACGAAAGTACCGCCGCCGCCGAGGCGATGGCATTACTTTTTGCTGTACGAGAACGCGAACAAAAGAAAAGTGGAACAAACAAGTTTTTTGTCTCTGAAGAAATACTACCCCAAACGCTATCATTATTACAAACACGCTCGATGCCTATAGGCGTTGAACTCGTTATTGGAAATCATGAAGATTTCGATTTCTCATCAGAATTCTTTGGCGCAATACTCCAATATCCAGGCAAGTCGGGTAGCGTTTACGATTACAAAGGATTTGTTTCGAATGCCAAAAAAGCCCAAATAAAAGTGGCAGTTGCTGCTGACATTTTAAGTTTGGTAGTCCTAGAAGCTCCTGGAAATTTTGGCGTTGATGTCGTAGTAGGGACCACACAACGTTTCGGTATTCCTTTAGGTTATGGCGGCCCGCATGCTGCTTATTTTGCAACACGTGAAGCGTACAAGCGAAGTATACCAGGACGAATCATTGGCGTTACAAAAGACACCGATGGGAATCGTGCACTCCGTATGGCGTTGCAAACCAGAGAGCAGCATATTAAAAGAGATAAGGCGACTTCTAACATATGCACAGCCCAAGTACTTTTAGCCGTTATGGCTGGTATGTATACTGTATATCATGGTCCTAAAGGATTAGAATATATTGCTAATAAAGTGCATCGATCGGCGGTCACTATTGCTGAAGGACTAAAAACATTGGGTCTTGAACAATCTAATGAAGGGTATTTTGACACACTTGCAGTTATCGCCAATGCATCAAAAGTGAAAGAGATCGCAGAATCAGAACAGGTTAATTTCTACTACCCAGATTCAGAAACAGTTTCAATAGCCGTGAATGAAACAACAAGCCTGAAGGATATAAATCGAATCCTTTCCGTTTTTGCAACTGCTATGGATACAGAAGCACCTGCGATATCGAAATTAAGCTCAAATAGTGCCATCCCGAAGGAAGTAGCAAGAACATCAACTTTCTTAGAAAACGAAGTTTTCAATTCGTATCATAGCGAAACCGAACTAATGCGGTATATCAAAAAATTAGAACGTAAAGATTTAGCACTGAACCATTCGATGATATCCCTCGGCTCATGTACTATGAAATTAAATGCTGCGGCAGAAATGTTACCGCTAAGCAACCCAATGTGGGGGAATATTCACCCATTTGTACCAACAAATCAAGCTGGCGGTTATCAATTCATGCTTAAAAAACTTGAAGACCAGCTTACCGAAATCACAGGTTTTGCCGGAACATCTTTACAACCAAATTCAGGCGCCCAAGGTGAATATGCCGGACTCATGGTTATACGTGCCTATCACGAATCGAGAAATGATTACCACAGAAACATTTGTTTAATTCCTTCATCTGCTCATGGCACCAACCCTGCGAGTGCTGTAATGGCTGGAATGAAAGTAGTAGTAACCAAGGCCACGGAAGACGGAAATATTGATGTAGAAGATTTACGCGCAAAAGCGATTGAGCATAAAGATAATCTTGCAGCCTTGATGGTAACATACCCCTCTACACATGGCGTATATGAATCGGCTATTAGAGAAATCACTTCCTTGATACATGAAAACGGCGGACAAGTATATATGGATGGAGCGAATATGAATGCACAAGTTGCATTGACAAATCCCGGCGCTATTGGCGCTGATGTTTGCCACTTAAACTTACATAAAACCTTTGCAATTCCGCATGGCGGAGGAGGACCTGGGGTTGGCCCAATCTGTGTGGCGAAGCAGCTAGTTCCTTTTTTACCTAGCAATCCCGTAATTAAAACCGGAGGGGAACATGCCATTACAGCTATCTCTGCTGCCCCATGGGGAAGCGCATTAGCATGTCTTATTAGCTACGCCTACATCTGCATGTTGGGTGAGAATGGATTGCGTGCTTCCACAGAATATGCAATCTTGAACGCAAATTATATCAAAGAACGCCTAACAGGTGCTTTTGACGTCCTTTATGTTGGCGAAAAAGGCAGAGCAGCTCACGAAATGATTATCGATTGCCGTCCTTTTAAAGCACAGGGCATTGAGGTGACTGATATTGCCAAACGCCTTATGGATTATGGGTTCCACGCACCTACTGTTTCTTTCCCGGTTGCTGGCACCATGATGATTGAACCAACGGAGAGTGAAAGCAAGCAAGAGTTAGATCGTTTTTGTGAAGCCATGATCTCAATTCGCAGAGAAATAGATGCTGCAGAAAAGGACAACCCAAACAACCCGCTTAAAAATGCACCACATACCCAAGCTATGGTGACAAGTGATATCTGGGAATTCCCATACAGTAGAAAAGAAGCTGCCTTCCCATTGGAATACGTTGCTGATAATAAATTCTGGCCAAGTGTACGTCGCGTTGATGATGCTTATGGTGACAGAAATTTAATCTGTACATGTGCGCCTATTGAAGATTTCATGGAGGCCTAACAATTTTTGGCAGACCTTCGGGCTTAAGATGCGAATTCAACTTTTTCAATGACTACATTGGAAATACCGCTCTAACATGCATTTGTTGACTTAATACAAGGATAGCTTATGGGTTTTAACTATTTTTATGAAAATTTTTAGTGCAATGGGTACAAAAATAACAGGCATAGGAAGCTACATTCCTCAAGGCGTTGCCAAAAATGAATCCTTCGAAAATAATAGCTTCTTTACTGAAGACGGGGCTAAATTTGGACATGAGAATGATGTCATAATTGAAAAATTCAAGGCGATCACCGGTATTGCAGAAAGACGTTACATTAAGGATAATCTTACTACTTCAGAAATTGCTTCTTTCGCCGCACAAAAGGCAATAGCCGATGCAGGCATCGATCAAGAAACCCTAGATTACTTAATTGTCGCACACAACTATGGTGATGTAAAACAAGGAACATTTCAAAGTGATACCGTACCAAGTGTTGCCTCACGTGTAAAGCATCTTTTAAAAATTAAAAACCCTTTTTGTGTTGGATATGATGTGCTCTTCGGATGTCCTGGTTGGGTTGAAGGAATGATTCAGGCACATGCTTTTATGAAAGCAGGAATGGCAAAAAGATGTTTGGTTATTGGAGCCGAAGCACTTTCAAGAGTTATTGATCCCCACGATAGAGATTCCATGATTTATAGCGACGGTGCAGGCGCAGCAGTAGTTGAGCTTACAAACGACAACACAACCGGAATCCTAGCCCATAAAAGTGCTACATATTCATATGACGAAGCGCATTTCATTCATTTTGGAGAATCAAACAACCAAGAAATGACAGACGCCAGGAAATACATTAAAATGCATGGGCGAAAGATTTACAATTTTGCACTAGTCAATGTTCCAGATGCCATGAAAGCATGCTTGGACGAAAGTGGTGCAACTATTTCAGATTTGAAAAAAGTCTTTATCCATCAAGCGAATGAAAAAATGGACGAAGCAATCATCAAGCGCTTCTACAAATTATATGACCTGGAAGCTCCAGAATTTGTAATGCCTATGAGCATAGACAAACTAGGAAATTCTAGTGTAGCTACGGTACCAACTTTATACGACTTAGTACTTCAAGGCAAGTTGGACAATCACGAAGTAAGTCCAGGAGATGTTGTAATGTTTGCTAGCGTTGGAGCAGGTATGAATATCAATGCGATTGTATATAAAATATAAGTAATGTATCGTAATACACCAACCAAACGATATAACCACACACTACAATTTCTTCAACAATTTATTTCTACGGAAGAAACTATTCTTGATTTAGGCGTTTCAAATCCCTTTTCAAAAATTTTAAAAGAAAATGGCTTTGACGCTACAAATACAACAGGCGAGGATTTAGATATAGATACTTCAGTAGTGAAAACTGACCATTTCAATGTGGTCACCGCATTTGAGATTTTTGAACATCTAGTTTCTCCCTTTAACGTACTAAATGATATAAAAGCAAAAAAATTGGTAGCTTCTGTTCCTCTAAAACTTTGGTTCGCTTCTGCCTATCGAAGTAAAACTGACGAAAGAGATAGACACTACCATGAATTTGAAGATTGGCAGTTTGACTGGCTACTTGAAAAAGCGGGCTGGCATATTAAAAAACGTGAGAAGTTTACCAACCCAGTGCGAAAGGTAGGCATAAGACCTATTCTACGAAGATTCACACCGCGATACTACTTGGTATACGCAGAACGATTATAGATGCAAATTTCCATCGTTATACCCGCTCATAATGAAGAGGCTTATCTAGCCCAAACACTCCTGTCGTTAACTGAACAAAGCTTTTTACCCAAACAAATTGTAGTGGTGAACGACGGATCCAGCGATGGGACACAAGCTATAATTGATCAATTTTCGGAAAACCATCCCTATATTTCTGGTGTTTTGATCGATTCGGAAGGAGAACATGCTCCAGGGAGTAAGATTATTAATGCCTTTTATAAAGGATATGATACACTAGATCTAGATTACGATATAGTCTGCAAATTTGATGCAGATCTTATCTTTCCGAAGGAATACTTAGAAACCATTCGCAACGTATTTCAAAAAAACAAAAACTGTGGTATGGCGGGCGGCTTCTGCGATATCCAGCATGGAAAAGACTGGAAACTCGAAAACCTAACCAATAAAGACCATATTAGAGGTGCCTTAAAAGCCTACACAAAACGCTGCTTTCAGACCATTGGTGGTCTAAAAAACGCAATGGGGTGGGATACGGTTGATGAATTAATTGCTCAATTTCATGGTTTCTCGGTAATAACAGTTGATAAATTACATGTAAAACATCTAAAACCTACCGGGAACAATTACACTAAAAAAAGCAGATACAAACAAGGCGAAGCTTTTTATTGTATGCGCTACGGCAAGGCATTAACGCAAATTGCTTCGGCAAAATTAGCATTCAATAAAGGAAAGTTTTGGTTTTATTTTGATTGTATCCGAGGTTATAACCGCGCGAAAAAAGAAGGATTGCCGTTTTTAGTTTCTGAAGAAGAAGGCATATTTATCCGAAAATTGAGAAAAGACGGTATAAAAAAGAAATTACTATAACCCTACCTTAACGTATCTCGAAAAGTTTATTACTATTTTTGAATGTTTAAATATCCACTATGAAATTCGCTATATATGCCATTGGCTTGCTCTTATTAACAGCATCTTGCAATGAAACAACCAATTCGGAAACCATTAAAACGGTGAACAAAAAGCCTAAAAACATCATCTTACTAATTGGTGATGGCATGGGATTAAGTCAAGTCTCTTCAACCTATTTCTTTAACGACCAAGCTTCAAATTTTGATCGATTCAACTCGATTGGGCTCATAAAAACCTCTGCCTCAAGTGACTTAATAACAGACTCCGCTGCAGGGGCCACTGCTTTTGCAACAGGGATAAAGACATATAATGGCGCTATTAGCGTAGACCCCGATAGTCTTGCTATTGAGACGATCGTTGAACGTATTTCAGAAGACAAAATTGCAACCGGTGTGATTGCTACCTCTTCAATAGTACATGCTACACCAGCTAGTTTTTATGCACATGAGAAATCGCGTAGGTCTTATGATGCCATCGCAGCAGATTTAGTTGAATCAGATATTGACTTCTTCGCCGGTGGTGGACAGCAGTTTTTCAACCAGCGCGAAGACAGCATAGATCTTTATAATACACTACAAAAAAAGGGATATACAATAACAACAGAAGGATTGCCAATAGGAGCTTCTTCCTTGGATATGCTTAAAAAACAAGCCATTCTATTAGCCGCCGATGAAATGCCAAAGATGCTTGATGGAAGAGGTGATTATTTACCGAACGCAACACGATTAGGGATAGACTATTTATCCAAAAACAAAGAAGGCTTTTTTCTCATGGTTGAAGGCTCTCAGATTGACTGGGGAGGTCATGCTAATGACTCGGATTATTTAATCAGTGAACTCATCGATTTTGACAAAACTATTGGCGTTGCATTAGATTTCGCAAAATCGAACGGTGAAACGCTCGTCATTGTAACAGCAGATCACGAAACGGGTGGTTTTACATTAGCTACAGAAGACGGAAATTACAATAAAATTGAGCCAACCTTTTCCACTGGTGGACATTCGGCCACTTTGGTGCCTGTATTTGCATATGGTCCTGGAGAAGAAGATTTTGCAGGTATTTACGAAAATACGGGAATATATCACAAGATGATGAATCTTCTCGGCTACAAAAATTCCAAAGACAACAATCAATAAATTTGCCTGAGGTGTTGGTAAACTCAATTGGCTAATTTTGTACATTAGTAAATCATAATTCTCATCATAGAAAATAAATGCGTTTGAAGTACATTGAAGATATAGGCTCCTACTTTATCATGATCAAAAAGGTCTTTGGTAGTTTTACTAAACGATCTGTGCTTCGGAATTTAATTTTCAAGGAAATTGATGACCTCATCATTGGGTCCTTAGGCATTGTTGTCTTCATTTCATTTTTCGTTGGAGGCGTAATCGCTATTCAAACCGCCCTAAATATAGACAGCCCAATTATTCCGAAGTCATTAATAGGGTTTGCCACGAGACAATCAATTATTTTAGAATTTGCACCTACCTTTATGTCCATCATTATGGCCGGAAAAGTAGGCTCATTTATCACATCAAGCATAGGCTCCATGCGCGTTACAGAGCAAATTGACGCACTCGAAGTAATGGGGATTAACTCTTTAAATTACTTAGTGTTTCCAAAAATTGTAGCACTAATGCTTTATCCATTGGTAATCACATTATCTATGTTTTTAGGAATTTTCGGCGGATGGGTTGCTGCTGTGTATGGCGGATTCACTAGTTCTACAGATTTTACCAACGGACTCCAAGAAAATTTCAATACATTTCATCTCTTTTATGCTTTTGTAAAAACCTATGTATTTGCCTTTATTTTAGCAACCGTTCCTTCTTGGCAAGGATATTATATGAAGGGTGGCGCACTAGAGGTTGGAAAAGCGAGTACAAACTCTTTTGTTTGGACAAGTGTACTCATTATTCTCGCTAATTATATTGTCACGCAACTCTTGTTAAGCTAATGATTTCAATAGAAAACATAAAAAAACAATTTGGTCATGAGGAAATCCTAAAAGGGATTACCACCACTTTTGAGAAGGGCAAAACGAACTTGATTATAGGCCAAAGTGGAAGTGGAAAAACCGTTTTACTTAAATGCTTAGTTGGTCTTTTCACTCCCGAAGATGGCGATATTCTATATGGGAAAGAAGCCTTCAAAAGCATGGATGAAACTAGAAAACGGCATTTAAGGGAGGAAATTGGTATGCTCTTTCAAGGAGGCGCCCTTTTTGACTCTATGAATATTGAGGAAAATGTGATGTTCCCGTTACTCATGTTCACTAAAATGACAAAAAATGAAATGCTCGAACGCGTCAATGATGTTTTGAATAGAGTAAACCTTCACAATGTCAATCATAAATTTCCAGCTGAAATTTCTGGCGGAATGCAAAAGCGTGTTTCTATTGCACGTGCCATCGTAAATAAACCCAAATATTTATTTTGTGATGAGCCAAATTCAGGCTTGGATCCAAATACAGCAACTGTTATTGACAACCTAATTCAAGAGATTACACATGAATATGACATCACCACAGTGGTGGTTACCCATGATATGAATTCGGTAATGGAAATTGGTGAAAATATCGTGTTTTTAAAAAATGGTATTCTGGTTTGGCAAGGCAACAATCAGGAGATATTTAAGACCGAGAATGAAGATGTGACGGACTTTGTATACTCATCAGACCTTTTCAAAAAAATTCGCGAAATTCAACAAAAGGAGTGATAATTCCCACCTTGATTTGTTATGTTTGATTAATTACATTATTTTTAAGCACTCAAAAATACTTAAATATGAAAAATTGTTTACTTATCGGGCTAGCATTTTTAGCCAGCTCGTCCCTTATGGCGCAAGTGTCATTCACTAACCAAAGTGCTATGCTTGGAAATTTCCCTAATTCACAAGAGGTGGGGGTTGACATGAATGATGACAACCTAGATGACTATGTGCGTGTTACTGGTGGTGGTATTGGTATTGATTACCAGCAATCAGACGGAACATTCGTTTCTACTTATTATACCATGGCGATTCAAAATACTCCAGACTGGAGTGTTGCAGCCGGAGATTTAGATGAAAACGGATATAACGATTTAGTTCTTGGTAATGGTTCTAGAGTTTCATTCTTAATGGCTAACGTTGATGGAACTGCCTATAATGAAATTACATACCCTGAATTTATCTTCTCTCAGCGTTCTACAATGGCTGACATTGATAATGATGGAGACTTAGATTCTTTTGTATGTCACGATGTTGATTTAAGTCATCCGTACCGAAATGATGGTAGTGGAAATATGACCTTAGATCAAACCTTAATTGAAACATTAGACCGACCTGGAAATTATTCTTCTGTTTGGGTAGATTATGACAATGATGGTGATACGGATATGTATTTAACAAAATGTCGTGGTGGAGCATCTCCTGGAGATCCAAACCGTGATAACGCTATGTACACAAATAACGGTGACGGAACTTACACTGAAAATGCTTTAGATATTGGAATGCGTGATAATGCGCAATCTTGGTCTACTATTTTTGAAGATTTAGATAACGATGGGGATTTTGATGCCTTTATCGTTAATCACGATTTTGCCAATAGATTAATGGAAAATGATGGTACTGGCAACTTTACTGATATCATTAACGGTTCTGGAATCAATCCAAATGACTTAGGTGCTTGGGAAAATCAAGCAGCAGATTTTGACATTGATGGATTTGTAGATATTTTTTCTGAAATGTCTAATGAACTTTATATGAATAATGGAGACATGACCTTCACTGGGATGAACTTGAGTTTTGATGAAGGAGCTGTTGGCGACTTTAACAACGATGGTTTCTTAGATGTTATGAACGACGGTAATTTCTACCGTAATGATGGTAACGCCAACAACTATGTAAAATTCGCTTTAGAAGGCGTTGTAAGTAACTATAGCGCTATAGGCGCCAGAGTCCAAATTAATGGAGACTGGGGAAGTCAAATTCGTGAGGTACGTTCTGGAGAAGGGTTTAGTCACATGAATTCATTGGTTGCTCACTTTGGAATTGGAACAAGCACTACAATTGACTCTGTTGTTATTACATGGCCATCAGGGATCGTTGATCAGTATGTCAACGTTGATATTAACACACAACACGTTTATATTGAAGGCGACTCAGTATTAGCAACTACAGATTTCCAAAAAGACGGAATCAGTATTTTCCCTAACCCTACTTCAGAAGTGATTAACTTCTCATTAGCTGGTTTAGAAAATACGCCAGCAATTGTGATGGATATGAATGGAAAGATTGTTCTTAATACACGAATCTCTATTGAAAACAACATCAATGTTGCCAACTTAAACAGCGGTGTTTACTTTGTACAAATAGAAGTTGAAAAACAAACTGTAAGTCATAAGTTCATCAAGAACTAGTTTCTTCTAAACTGAAATAAAAAAGGCGCCCATTGGGCGCCTTTTTTATTAGTTAGATTCTACAATCAAGGTATCTGGTTTAATTTTAAACATGAGCCATCTGTATAAGCGTTCTTGATCTTTTATACGAACCGCTTCGCTAATTGTATCTACCCATGTCACCTTAAACACAGGTATCGTGTCAATGGTGTTAAAATTAGATGTCATCGTTCTCGCATAACTTAATGACCTGATGTTCTCATAATTAATCTGCGCTTCTGCGCAAATTGTAGCAAAAGGTATAAGATCTTTTTCAAGCTTACGTAACTCAGTTACCTTATTTTCCAAGTAAATAATCTTCTGGTTCTTACTAAGTAAATCAATAGAATCTCGTGAACGCAACTCCTCCATATAGCGTACTTCGTCCTCAAAACTAGTATCTGCACCACTCTGATTAAGAACTAATTTCGCATCTGAGAGCGAACTATACGTTTGTAACCTTCCGCGCAAAACGTTCATAGTAGACTCTGGAATTTGATCGGAGCCAAAAGAAGTTAATTCAATAGTAGGGATTTCATTATCGTTGAAATTATAGGTTGCATATCTTTTAATATAGGCTGCATTTGGAAGTGCATCAAGCTCTCTATCAATAAAAACTTTAGCATTATTTTCAAAAGTACTTTCAACATAAACGTTATAAAATGTAAATGACGCTGGCACCATTACTAAAACTGCAACAAAGGAAGCAAATTGAGATATGTTCTTTCTTCTTTTAGAATTCACATACTTAATCATCGGAAAGCGCAGCACTTTCAACACTAAAAAGGTAGCTAAAGCAATGAAAATGGTATTAATAATAAATAAATACATTGCCCCCGAGGCAAATCCAAGACCTTTAGCGTTTCCTAATACGGCTTCAGCTAAACCATAACCAACGGTGCATAGTGGCGGCATCAAGGCTGTGGCAATAGCAACGCCAAAAATCACACTAGCAATAGTCCCCTTCTTAGTCCGAGCAATAATTAATGCTAATCCCCCGAAGAATGCAATAAGCACATCCCGAATATCAGGTCGAGTTCTAGCCAATAATTCTGATGATTCTTCGCGCAACGGAAACAACCAGAAAAACAAGAATGCAGTTACAACGCTCAAAATAACCATCACTCCAAAATTAACCAAAGACTTCCTGAGTGTAAAAATATCATTAATCGCTAATGACATCCCAATGCCTAAAATAGGCCCCATTAATGGCGAGATTAACATGGCACCAATCACAACTGCAGTTGAGTTATAATTTAACCCAATAGACGCCACAAAAATAGAACAGATAAGAATCCACGCCGTAGCCCCTTTAAATGAAATATCACCCTTAATGAGTTCGATGGTACTATCTCTGTCAGTATCCGCTCTGAAATCCAACAACTCGACTATAAATGCCTTTAGACTTTTAAACAATCCTCTAGCACCCTCCTTTACAGCTTGTTTATTTTCTTCGATTTCTTGCTCGTTATTATGCTCCATCTATGTGTATTTTTTGCCAAATTTAGTCCCTATTTCGTTTAGCAAACTTTTTATATCTTGTTCTTTTTCCTTCGGAAAAATAAGCAATGTATTTTCTTTATCCACGATGATATAATCTGATATCCCATCAATAACCACCAATTTTTCAGATTCAGTAAACACCATATTTCCCTTGGCATTCTTAAAATGTGGAAGTGCTCTTACAACTGCATTTTCGGTTTCTTCTGAAGTCATTTTATCATGCAATGCTCCCCAAGTCCCTAGATCATTCCAGTCAAAAGTTGCTCTTTTTACAAATACGTTGGTCGCTTTTTCAAGGATTCCGTAATCAATCGAAATATCTTCAGCCTGTTCATAATGCGTGGCGACAAACTCCTTCTCTAAGGCAGTGTTATATGCCTTGTTTCCTTCCGCAAACAAAGAGTACATACCTGGTAATTGTGCTTCAAATGCTTTAGAAATACTTTCAACACTCCAAATAAATATTCCGGCATTCCATAAAAAATTACCTGCCTCTACAAACTGTTTGGCAGTTTCATAATTAGGTTTTTCTCTAAACTGAAGCACCTTTTCTATATCTGAAGATGTATCCGTATTGGCCTCAATATAGCCATAGCCCGTATTAGGGAAGCTGGGCTTTATCCCTAAAGTAACTAAGATGTTCTCTCGTGCTGCTGCATCAAAACAAATTTGTACGTCAGATGCAAAGGCAGCTTCATCTTCTATCCAATGATCACTAGGCGCAACTAAGAGTAAGGCATCTGGGTTTTCCTTTTTAATCTTGAGACTCGCCATTAAAATACACGGAGCCGTATTACGCATAGCGGGCTCTAAAACCACCTGCCGCTCGCTAATTTCTGGTAATTGTTCTAATGTAATATCGAGATAGCGGTCATTCGTTAAGACATATATATTTTCCTGCGGAATTAACTTATTCAGCCTTGAAAACGTTTTCTGCAACAAGCTTTGCCCCGTTCCGAGCATATCATGAAATTGCTTAGGAAAGGCTTTTGTGCTTACTGGCCAGAATCGAGAACCAATTCCACCAGCCATTATAACTGCATAATAGTTTTTATTCAACATCGTTCTATTTTAGAAATTCAACTTCAGCGTTGGGATTAAAAAGGTACATACGCCCTGTAGCTACCTCCGTGCATTCATAGCGTTTCACACGTTTATTACCACGCTTAAAAATCTTACCATTATACAATCGAAACATCCCGTCTACCGGTATTTCAAAGATATAGTTTTTATCATTGGGCGGATCGTATTGTTTTAATGCTATTGCCAACCTTGCGTCTGTATCACTTGTAGCTTTCGGATTTTTAAAATGAATTGCTAATAATGGAAGTAAATGGGATGGAAATATTTCTGGGCGGATAAAAGGTAACATTAGTCTCTGAAAAGTCTGTTTCCATTCTTTACCATGAGGTTTAATTCTTCTGCCAAACTTCTGGAAGGCTACTAAATGTGCAATTTCATGAATTAAGGTAATAAAAAACCGATACGCGTTTAAAGTTGCATTGACTGTAATCTGGTGATGCCCATCCGGAAGTTTTCTATAATCTCCATGCCGAGTCACGCGCTCATTGACAATTTTGAGATGCACATTATTTGCTTTGATAAGCTCGAATGTTGCATGAACAGCGGCCTTCGGAATGTATTTTTCAAGGACCTCCGTCATCTGTTTTTAAGGTGTTGAGCTGGATATTTCCAACACTTTTCCGTTATAAAATTTCTGCCCATTCAGTGAAAACTCCATAATATATTGTGCCATTTCTTCAGCAGACAAAGGTGCTTTAAAACCAGGAAACGCTTGTTCCAACATTTCTGTTTGCACAGCTCCTAAGGCTAAAACATTAAAAGACGGTCCGGTTTCTTTATATTCTTCGGCAAGTACTTCCGTCAAGGTAATGAGTGCTCCTTTACTACTACTATACGCAGCCAAGCCTGGGAATTTCATACTCCCTTGAACACCACCCATACTACTAATATTCACTACATGTCCACCCTTCTTCATATAAGGAAGAACAGCTTGGGTTAACATAGCAGCTCCAAAAACGTTTACATCAAAAGATTCCTTAAAATCCTGAATTTGGAGCTCGGCGTATGGCTTATTAACCAAATAACCTGAATTATTAATAAGCACATCTACATGCCCCCAATGTTCCTTTATAAAAGCCACAACTTTAGTGATGTCTCGGCCGTCGGTAATGTCACAAGAAAAGCAATTACACTTAGAAATATCAAGACCCGAAATAGGCGCGGCGTTTCTAGAAAGCGCCAATATATTATGTCCTGCATCGGCGAAAAGCGGCACTAACTCATACCCTATTCCTCTACTCGTACCTGTTACAATAATGTTTTTCATATCTGTCTTCAATATACAAAATCCCGCCTTTTCTATATTAAAGAAGTGGCGGGATCTAAATATTACTCAAAATGCAACTCAATCTGTCCTCTTTAAACAAACATAGTTACAGGGTTTTCAATATAATTTCTTAAGGTTTGAAGGAACTTCGCACCTGTTGCACCATCCACTGTCCGGTGATCACATGCTAATGTAACTGTCATTGTATTTCCAATGGCAATTGCTCCATTTTTAACGACAGGTTTTTGAACGATGGCCCCCACAGAGAGTATCGCCGAGTTAGGTGCGTTGATTATTGACGTGAATTCTTTAATTCCGAACATGCCCAAATTGGATACGGTAAATGTACTTCCATCCATTTCTTGTGGCGTAATCTTTTTAGAGCGCGCCTTTCCAGCCAAGTCTTTCACATTTGAACCTATTTGAGAAAAAGTCATTTGGTCTGCGAACTTCAATACAGGTACCAATAAGCCTTCATCAACTGCAACGGCCACACCAATATGGATATGTTTCGCAATACGGATAGCATCATTTGTCCACTGGCTATTTACCTGCGGATGCTTTCTAAGTGCCATAGCACATGCCTTTACAATCAAGTCATTAAACGAAATCTTCACTTCAGGATCACTATTAATAGCTGTTCTCGAAGCAATAGCATTATCCATGTCCAACTCAACTGTTAAATAGTAATGCGGAGCAGAAAATTTAGATTCACCCAAGCGTTTCGCAATCGTTTTACGCATTTGCGAATTCTTAAGTTCTTCAAAACTCTCAGTCCCAACAGGCATGTACGCCTGAGCAGTGCTAGCTCCTGGTTGATAGTTTTCGATATCACTTTTAACAATACGTCCGTTTTCACCTGAACCCTTAACCGTACTTAAATTTATTCCTTTTTCTGCAGCTATTTTCTTTGCTAAAGGCGATGCGAATATGCGTCCATTAGCGGCAACATGAGATGTAGCAACTGAAGTAGGTTCCAATACAGTATGCGCTGGTTTAGTAGCCTCAACAGCACTTTCTGCCTTTTTAGCATCTACAGGAGTCTCTGAGGACGCTGCAGGCTTAGAGACCATGCTAATGTTAGATACATCAGTTCCTTTAGGTCCCAGAATGGCAAGTAAGGCGTCAACTTTAGCTGTTTCTCCTTCGGCAATTCCAATTTTGAGTAAGGTCCCTGAGTAGAAAGACTCAAATTCCATAGTTGCTTTATCTGTTTCAATTTCAGCAAGGATATCTCCTTCTTCTACCGTATCACCTTCTTTTTTCAGCCAAGTAGCAACGGTACCCTCTTCCATGGTATCACTGAGGCGCGGCATGGTAATAATTTCAATCCCTTCTGGAATGTCTTCGGTGGAAGCGTCTGAAGTAGCTGGCTCTTCTAATGGTGTATTTGTTTCTTCAGAAGCTACGGGTGTATTTCCACCTACTAAAAGTGCAGAAATATCTTCGTTCTTATCGCCAATAATAGCTAAAAGCGTATCAACTTTTGCAGTATCGCCTTCAGCAATTCCAATGTACAAAAGTGTTCCTTCATAAAACGATTCAAACTCCATGGTGGCTTTATCCGTTTCTATTTCGGCTAAAATATCACCTTCGACAACTGCATCTCCAACTTTCTTAAGCCAAGTAGCAACCGTTCCTTCTTCCATCGTATCGCTTAGACGCGGCATATTAATTACTTCTGCCATAGCTTATAATTTATGTTGTAAAAAAGGATAGTCTTCTTGCTCATAAACGACATCATACATCACGTTCTTATCTGGATATGGTGACTCCTCAGCGAATTTTTCACATTCAGCTACCATGTCCTTTACCCGTTGGTCAATTTTTTTGATCTCGGCTTCACTTGCCCATTTATTTTCATAGAGATGGTGTAATACATACGAAATTGGATCTTCTTCCTGTTTCTTAGCAACCTCTGCCTTCGTTCTATAATGCTGCGCATCACTCATGGAATGCCCACGATATCTATACGTTCTAATTTCCAAGAATGTAGGGCCATCTCCGCGTCTTGCACGTGCAATTGCTTCATCCATTTCTTTAGCCACAACTTCCGGCTTCATTCCGTCTACAGGCTTACACGGCATTTCATATCCTAAACCAAGCTTCCATATATCTGTATGGTTGGCCGTTCTTGCTACGGACGTACCCATGGCATACCCATTATTTTCACAACAGAATACGACTGGTAATTTCCAAAGCATGGCCAGGTTGAAGGTTTCGTGAAGAGATCCTTGGCGTGTTGCACCATCACCCATATAACAAAGTGTTACCGCATCGCTATCGTTGTACTTATCTCCAAAAGCCAATCCAGCACCTAAGGGTATTTGCCCGCCTACAATTCCATGGCCACCATAGAAACGGTGTTCTTTAGAAAATATATGCATAGACCCACCTAAACCTTGGGAGGTACCAGTAGCCTTACCATACAATTCTGCCATAACCCTTTTAGGGTCCACGCCCATACCAATGGGTTGCACGTGATTTCGATAGGCTGTAATCATCTTGTCTTTTGTCAAATCCATAGCATGCAATGCACCCGCTAGGACAGCTTCTTGACCATTGTATAAGTGAAGGAACCCTCGCACTTTTTGATTGATATAAACCTGTGCTAATTTATCTTCAAACTTGCGCCAAAAGAGCATGTTTTCGTACCAATCTAGGTAGGTTTGTTTTGTAATTTTTTTCATCGACTATAGTATGTCTTTAGGCTGAAAACAACTTCAGTCCAAATTTTGCGAATAACAAAAATACTACATTCAATAGTTCTACGAAACTTTAAATTCTAAAACTGAATTCGCTTCCCTATGAAATGATACTTTTTCTGAAATAATTATAGAAATGAGCTGTCAAAAATGAGTGGAAGTAGGTCTTTAACTGAATTAGCTTTAACCACTTTTCCTGTTTCCCCCATAAAATAAATAACCATTGGCTCTTTTTGTCTTACTTCATATTCAGCCAGAGACTGTCTGCAGGAACCGCAAGGAGGCGTAGGCACGTCTACAGTATGATTTAAGGAACGAACAGTAAGTGCGAGATTAGAAATTGTAATACCAGGATGTACAGCACCCGCGTGAAAAACAGCTACCCGCTCTGCACACAAGCCAGAAGGAAATGCTGCATTTTCTTGATTGTTTCCAGTGATAATCTCACCTGTCACCAACTGAAGGGCAGCTCCCACCATAAAAGACGAATAAGGCGCATAAGCATTTTCACGTGCTTGCTGCGCCTTATTCATTAAGTTTTGAATGTCTGCAGGTAATTCTGAAACCGAATTATAAACCTCCAGAAATGTCTCTATTTTTAATTTTTCCAAATGCTACTAGTATTCGTCGTACTCGTCTCCAAAGTTAAATGTTAATCCAAAACGAAGTGTACCTTCTAATGGACTAATAACCTTCGATGTTGAGAACAAATACGAAATATCAATATTAATGGTAGTGTATTTAAATCCAGTTCCTAAAGTTGCGAATTTTCTAAATCCTTTCTCTTCACTTTCGTTAAAGTAACCTAATCTAAATGCGAAAGCATCTTGATACCAGTATTCAACTCCCAAAGCCCAGACAACTTCTTTCAATTCTTCACTAAATCCATCAGGTGCATCTCCAAATGAAGAGAACATACCACTAAAGAAACTCTTGTTATAATAGTCATCTTGCGAACCAATTGTACCGTCTCCATTAGAATCACTTGGCGTTGGAACCAAAAGCTTGTCCAATTCAACAGTAACACCAACCTTATTATATTCATCTAGGATAAAATCAAATCCTGCTCCAAGCGAAAGATTGGTAGGTAAATTATTTTCTTGTCCTACCTCATCATACTTGAATTTAGGCCCAATGTTAGATATATTAAAACCGGCTCTCCATCGTCCATCGAAGTCGTTATACGCAACTTCTTCACTCTGGTAGTATCCAGAAACATCTACCGCAAAACTACTCGCGGCCGATGCATCCGCGTTAGATGCTTGAATTTTTAAATCTGAACGCAAGTAACGTCCCGTAACGGCCATGGCCATGCGCTCACTTAATCGCAATGAATAGGTTAAATCAAGTGTAAATTCATTTGGCTTTTGCAAAAGAGGCTCTTGATCAATCACCTCTCTTAGTTGCACTTCACCTAAACTAAAGTAACGCAAACTACCTGCAACGGCACTTTGTTCATTAATTCTATTGTAATACGTTAAGTTCCCTAAGAATATATCATTCACAAGTTTGCTCAAATATGGCGTATAAGTCACACCTATACCCTGCTTAGAAACAGCAAATGCATATTTGGCAGGATTCCACTGTTGAGAAAAGGCATCTGCAGAGGTTGCAACACCCATATCTCCCATTCCTGCTGCTCTTGCGTCAGCTGCTATAAATAGAAAGGGCACACCAGTAGTGATTACTCTATTGTCAGTATTTGAATTTGCTGGTGGGTCTTGTGCATAGACTGTAAGCACGAATAAACCTAGTAAAACCGATAATAAAACTTTCTTCATGAGGTAAAATTTTGGACAAATATACTTTTAATTTTTAAAGGATAACAAGTTTTTCAAATTTTTCAACTTGCTTGTTTGTTAACGTAGATTTAACTGTAATCTTATACACATAGACACCTTTTCCAATTTTATCACCAAAATCATCACGACCATCCCATGTAATTTTTCGTGAAAGGAAGCCATCTGTTGTATCAATGTCGTTTTTAGTCCAAACCACTTTTCCAGTAATTGTAAAAACTTGAACTTGCACTTCAAGAGGTTCAAATGGTCGATTATGATTAAACCAGAACTCCGTATAGTCTACAAAAGGATTTGGATAATTTAAAACACGAGAGATCTTTAGTGTATTACCCCCAGTGACTATAAACTGGATATCAGCTGTTGAAGAGTTGTTGTAAACATCCCATGCTTTTACGGTTAGCACGTGAAGGCCTTCTTCTAAATCTCGTAATCGATAGGTCGTTGTACCCCGCATATAATCATCTACATCTGCCTGGTAATATTCATTTAAGACAATTGGATTGGCTTCATCACCATCTAATATAGCAATCATGTCATGGCCAATTCCGCTAGCCGTGTTAATTCCATTTTCATCTTCAAGCTTCGCTAATAATATTGGCGAATCATTGGTATACCCGCCAGAAGCAAAACTCTCATCGTTCATAAAAAGATTAATGGTAGGTCCAATATTATCAACTGGGGCATCTTCATTAAGGCCACCAACTTTTATGGCGAGATTATAACCCTCATTATCCTCGAGAACATTATCACGTTGCGAATATAAACTTACTCTTGCCATACCTACAGGAATTTGAATATCTCGCGGCACAACAAAATCAAAATCAAACATTCCATTCGCGACAGTAGCTTGTCCATTGAATAAACCTTCGCCTAAAGTCACAAAGTCCATAATAGCCAACTCTCCATCTATAATTATTCCATCATTTCCTAATGTCTGTCTTTGGACATACTTGTCAAAGACTTTTGCCTCCAGAATTCCATTATAATCTGCTTGAAGATTTCCGAATTGATCAACAACCTCACCACCCATACGCACCTTGCTCAAGGCCTTTAAAGTATCAGACACCAGACCAATAGGCTCACCATTTAAGGTTGTTAGCTTAACACTAGGTTGCGGAAAGGCTAATTTCATTGCAGGATCTCCAATATAAAAAACAACACGCTTCAACTTATTTGGAATAAGGTTTTTAGTTCTCCTAAGTGCTTCAGCAGGCGTCGGGTAATCTGAAGTTCCATACCCAAATAATATGGGTGCCAAAACCCTATTGTATTGAACACCTAAACTCACAGTAATAGAACGTGTGGTAGTAATTAGTCCTATAGCACCTCCCACCTTATTGGTGTAAACTAACTCTCCAGCCGTTATGCGCAATGGATTGTCGAATCTCGTGTACTCGCAAGTTACCGTAACAATAAGCGGGTTTTTATTTGCATTCTGAAGGTTTTGAGCATCTGTTTTCGTGTATATAAACTCTTTTGCCAATCCATCTTCACCTCCATGACCAAAGTAGGTCACGATTAAAGCTCCTATATCTATGGTGTTACTTATGGCTTTATTCACTTCAGGGTATCTATCTCCACCCGCAGATGCTTCCTGCTGATAGGCATCCGAATGGATTTTCTTTACATTGATAAATGGTTTTTCTTCAGCAATATCATCACCAATCTGGTCTAATGTAACCTCTAGAAATTCATATTCCCATCCCACATCCACATCATCAGATATCAACAAAAAATTGTTCCTCCAATTACCGTAGGAATTCTTAGATTCGTAATTAACCAGTTTATCAACCATAGCGTTCGCGTCGGAAACATTATCAGCGAGAATACGTCCAACCGCTATGTCTAATAGGTCACCATCGAGCATCGAGCCCTCACCATCATCATAACAACCAAAGAAGTCATCAGACAGAAAAGAAGAAGATGTACTGTCACTTACAAGTGTATGGAAGCTAGGAACAATATTGTTGTTCCCTTGAAGCCTATCCTTATAATCTAGTGAGGTGTCACCGAAGATTCCAACATACTTCAACCTGTCTTCTGAACTCGATGCATTATCATATACATACTTAAGAAAGTTCCGGATGGCGGCGATGTCCTGTTTGCCAGAACTAAATTCGTTGTAGATTTTATCTGTAGTTACAACTTTGACGCGTAATCCGCTTTGGGTCTTGTGATGATTCGCTAATCGCAGTGCAGGCTGAATTAAAAAAGATGGGCAAATAATAATATAATCAACATCTTCGAAGCTGCCAGAAGCAGTATTAAAAATAGTTCCTTTTAAATTTTGATTTACCACGCGTGACTGACCCAATTTGATAGGTGCGTAGTAATCGCTTTCATGAACAGCAACATATTCTCGTATTTCACCCATCAATGCCTTAAACTGAATGGAAGACTCACCGTTTTCATTTGACTTGGATGTAATAGCCCCCTTATCAGTAACGTCCCACACCTGATTATAACTTGCCATATCGGCAAGGTTATATTGACCAACCCCACTTGTTATCTGCGCATCATTATACCTGAACGCAATTTGAGAACCCGTACCAACCAGATTACGCCTCGCCCTAATTCGAATGTAATCCAAATAAGCAATACTAGACGGATTACCGGCGTTGCTATACACCATATCAACGGTCACTAGTCCCTGAGAATCCTGAGGCGCCGGAATATACTCCGTGATACTGTCAAAATCCATAAGAGCACCACCACCACCACCAGCAGTAAAAAGCACCGGATCAATACTCGTTCCATTGACACTAACAGCCATGGAGGTAGTAGATTCAGAAACTGCTGCTAATTGAAGGGTCACGTCCATTTCTTCCCCTGAAACGATATTAGGGAAAGCAAATTCGAATTGCTGCTCACTTTCAATATCAAATCTATTCCCGAACCAGCGCCTACCAACTTTTACCGGACTGTAATCATCCTCTTCATGATATTGATAATCATCGAACGCAGTAATAACCCCATTTGGCGCCCCAACTGGCTCGCTCATGGTTTGAACCCGAAGACCATTACCGCCATCAGCTGTAACATAATAGAAAGCTTCGTCTGCATATGGA
>Ga0114916_1000233_pt1 | contig 41042 bp, 34 predicted proteins | sample MalvirAntarct_66_FD_83501 | JGI IMG/M metagenome (GOLD analysis project Ga0114916, IMG submission 83501) | Marine viral communities from the Global Malaspina Expedition - Malaspina viral metaG Antarct_66 | ecosystem: Environmental > Aquatic > Marine > Oceanic | place: West Anvers Island... | reverse complement strand
CCGAGCAGAGCTGGTTCACGGCCATATCGGCTTCGGTCACCGGACTACCGCCCCTCTTGTGCCAGGTCTCTGCCGTTTGGCCGCCAAGCATGAAGGACTGCGCCAATTTCCCGGCTTCCTGCGCGAGCTCACGCAGGATTTTCATGTCTTCAAACAGGGTGCGGTCAGCTACCCGCAAGACTCATATCCTCGATGAGAATGCTCGGCGCGTCCCGCGTTCCCCGGAACTCAAGGTCCGAGGCCGGGATCAGCCGCGCAAACATGGAAGGCAGGTCACCCGCGATGGTGACTTCGGACACCGGATAGGCAATCTCGCCATCCTCGAACCAGAAGCCCGACACGCCGACCGAATAGTCGCCATTGTTCGGATTGATGGACGGCCCGAACATGTCGGTTACCAAAAGGCCCTTGCCCGCCCCCTTGACCAGTTCGCCGGGGGTCTTGTCTCCGGCCTTCAGGTAGAGGTTCGACGTGGTCACGCCGGGAGGATCGCCAAAGCCGAGCGCGGAAAAGCCGTTCGGCTCCATGCCCAGCTGGCGCGCCGAAGAGGAATTCAGCAGCCAACTGGTCAGTCGGCCATTATCGATCAGGTGAGTTTCCTGCACCGGCAGGCCTTCACCATCATGGCTGCGCGAACCCATGCCCATCGGGCGGAATGGATCGTCGATGATGTGGATACCATCCGCGAAGACCTGCTCGCCCATCCGGTCTTTCAGGAAGCTGACACCGCGCGCAACTGACGGGCCGGAAATCGCCCCCAGGAATGCCCCTATGAGACCCGCAGAGACCCGCCGATCATACAGGACAGCGGCCTTCTGCGTGTTCAGCTTGCGTGAGCCAAGGCGCGAGATCGTGCGCTCACCTGCCGTGATTCCGATCTCGGCAGCTGTCGGGCGGTCTTTCTTGAAGCGGACTGACCAGCTGTCATAGTCCCGCTCCATATGGCCATCGCGCTCTGCCACCGCAGCAAGGCCAAGGCTGGTCGACGTGCCTGTCTTGAAGGCGGAAAAGCCATTGCTGGCCGCAACCCAGCGCGAGGAACGGTTCCAGGATGCGCCACACCCGGCGACCGTCTTGATGCCTTCAATGCCCAAGGCGGCTGCTTCGGCTGTCCGCGCTTCGGATTCCAGGATGTCGGCGGAGATTTCCGGTTCGCCGGTCAGATCCATGTCGAGATCGCCTGTCGCCAGCTTGTCCGCATCCGGCAGGCCGCAATATTTGTCTTCGGGCACAGCGCGCGCCATCGCCACGCAGCGTTCCGCGAGCGCCTTCAGCCCTTCCGGCGACAAATCCGCGCCGGATACGTGCGCCTGTCGCTTGCCATACAGGCAGCGAAGGGCGACCGAGCGCCCCTCTTCACGTTCAATGCTCTCCAGCGCGCCGTCGCGGACGGAAACGCTTACGCCTTCGCTCTCGCCAATCCGGGCGTCGGCAGCGTCTGCACCTTCCTTTCGGCAATGGTCCAGTAGTCCGGCAAGCAATTCGGCCGGCGGTATCTTGAAATCAGCCATTCTGGCTAGATGGACGCTGCGCTCGCCTCGCGCAACTGCGCAAATCAGGCGAAGGCGTGGTACAGGATCGCCAGCGCCGTCAGCACCATTGCAATCCAGCTGAGCAGGATGCCTCCGGCCCGCATGGCCATGATTGTCCCGCCAAGCCCGATGACATGCATCAATCGCCCGAGCGTGAAGACGCCACCTGCAACATGGATGGCCCAGGCCGGCAGTCCCATCAGTGCCAAAATGACAAGGCCGACCAGCATGGACGGGATGTATTCCGTGGCATTGCCGTGCACTCGCGTACGCAATTCCAGCATCTCATTGCCACCGGTCCCGACCGAGACTTTGGCCGACTGCCGCACGGACACGACCCGGAACGCCAGATAGATCAAGAGCAGCATGTTCACGGCGACATATACGCCGGCCACTTCAAGTGATGTCATTGTGGTTTCCTCCCCATTTGAAAAAGGCCACCGACGCGAATCGATGGCCTGTTCTTATTCAATCGTGATTCTGATTGAGTCGCTCAGTCGTCGCGACGCGCATCAGGCAAGCGGTCGTTTATGTCATCGCGAATATCCAGCAATGTCACGATCAGGCCGCAGACGAGGCTGGCCGCGATCCATCCGCCCACTGTGAACACCGCAAAGTCGGCCACTTGAGCAATCGTATCGGTCAGACCAAGCAACTCGCCCGTAAATTCACCCCGATTGTAAAGGCCAAGCGCGATGCCCCCCACGATGATCGCAATATATGCGACATAGACCATCGTGCGGAAGCTATTGATAATAAAGAACTTCATGAGATCCCCTTCCTATATTCCAAACTAATTCTATGCAGATTGGTGCCACCCGTCGCCCAATTACACGCGAGAAGCGAACTTCCCATGACCGGGCGACGTCGATTTTGCGACAGGCCCTGATTATTCATCGTCTGCCACCGCCAGTTCGCACGAAATCATTGCGGTCAGCGAAGATGCAAATTCGAGCTGGTCAGCCATGGTCAGGGATTCCACGAAATCCTCGACATCGCGCTTCTCGCGGCCGATCGCAGCGGCTGTGCGCCGAAACAGGTCCGGACTCAGCTTTTCTTCCATGGCGCCGGTGATACACGCGCAGGTCTCCGGACCTTCACCATCGGCGATGCAGGCCTCGGTCAACATTTCACGGTCGGATTTCTGGCTGCAGGCGGCAAGCATGGCCAAGCAAAGGCCGGTCAGGATCAGGACGCGCATTCTGGCAGCTCCGGTATCTGTTCGGCTCAGCCAAGCACGAAATTAACTAACAGGAAAGCAACTATTCCCGTTGCAGGATCTTGTCGACCTGGATGCCTTTTCCGAACTCGCGCAGGAAACTTTCCTTCACTTCCATCCGGTCATAGTCGTCTGAAACCCAGTCGAGAAAAGGTTTCCAGTCTTCAGGCGCGCGCCCGGCATTGTAATCGGCATAGGCTTGGAAAAACGCGTCCAGCATGCCGGTCTTGCCATGTTTGACGTGAAGGTATTTCAGCGACAGCTGCTCCACCGCTTGCTCGAACGGAACCTTTTCCCGCAACAGCTTGTAGAGCACGGACATCAGCCCCGCCCGATCTGCGCCCGACTTGCAATGCATGAGCGCCGGGTATTCGATCGATTCGAACAAGTCTTTCGCTGCGAACAATGCCTCTTTCGTCGGTGTGTCGCGGGAGAAGACCTGGAAATCGACAAGCGTGATTCCCGCTTTTTCGCAGGCCTCCTTCTCCAGAAGGTAATAGCCCTTGGTGCTTTCCCCGCGCAGGTTCAGGATGGTGCGAATGCCGAGCGTCTCGGCATATTCAACCACCTTCTTGGGCGAGGGCTGGTTGGCGCGCCATATCTCCGGCGAAATCTGGTGCAGGTTCGAGAACGCTGCCCGCAGAAACCCGTGGTCTCCCCAGACCAGTTCCCGGCGCGCGCGGGCACGACCCTGTGTCGTCGACAGGTCCGGCGCTATATGCGGCTTGCGATTCTTTTTCGATCTCAGCTTTACCATTGCCCCGCGATTAGCGGTCGGGCCCGCCATCGGCAAGCACAGGCGACACAAAGAAAAAGTCAGGTGCGCTGCATCCAAACACGCCTCTGCCGGCATCTACCCTACAAAGGCGCCGAACACGACGCCCCGGAACAAGCCTGAAGGAGCTTTTGAAATGAGCGAAGATATTGTTGTCCCCGTAGTCTTTTTTGGTGCCATTGCCGGGATTGTCTGGTTGGTTAGTCACTACAATTTCAAGAAACGCCTGACCCTGCATGAAACTGTGCGGCATGCGGTCGACAAGGGCCAGGACCTGACCGGCGAGACGATGGAAAAACTCGCCCTGATCACCGATCCGGTCCGCGCCGATTTGCGCCGGGGCGTCCTGTTCCTTGCCGTCGGAGTGGCCTTCGGCTTTCTCGGTGTGATGGTTGGCATGGAAGAAGGTGAAGCCGTCAAACCCATGATCGGCGTCGCATCCTTCCCTGTCTTCATCGGTCTGGCCTATCTTGGTCTCTGGGCGGCGAGTCGTCGTGGGCAACAGGGTTGAGCTGAGGCTGGTTGCCAAGGGAGGGCGCGACATGCGCAGCGATCCGGACCTGGCCGCAAGCGCCGCACGAGGCCATGAGGCAGACTTTGCCGAACTCGTGCGCCGCCATCAGGCCCGCATACGCGGCATGGCGAGGCGCCTGACCGGCTCGGCCAGCGACGGGGATGACATCGCGCAAGCGACGTTCCTGAAGGCCTGGCAGAAGATTGGTTCCTATGCTGGCGGAACCTTCTCGGCCTGGATCTGCACGATCTGCTGGCGCGAATATCTGCAATCCCGCCGAAAGCAGAAGATCGAGATAGAGTTTGACGAAACGGCAGAGATCATTCCGTTCGAGCGCACCCAGTCCGATCAGGTCGGTGACCAGATGGACCTCAACCGGGCGCTGGACACCTTGTCTGAAGCCCAGCGGGTCTGCGTGGTGCTGTGCGTCGCCTCAGGCCTGTCCCATCGCGAAGCGGCCGAGGCCACCGGCTGGCCGCTTGGCACGATAAAATCCCATGTAACGCGCGGCGTGGCCGCGCTCCGCAAACACCTTGAAAGCAGCCATGTGGCGTGATGGAGTACGATGATGCGTGACCAGGAAACCTATTCAGACCTGACCGATCTCTTCACGGCGGAAGACCGCGCGCTGGATCCGGCCCCGTTCGTGAATGACGTGATGGGCGGCATTCGCCGAAAATCCCTCTTTCGCAAACTGGTGCTGGGCGCTGTCGGTATGGTGGGTGCTGGCGTGGCGGCCGTGCAGTTACCGGGCTTGCTGACAGGTTGGAGCGGGCTGGATACGCTGGTCACCCAGACTGTTACCGATGCCCAGCAGGATGCCAGCCTGCTCGCGACGGCCGATCCGATATGGCTCATGGTAGGCGGCGTGGTCGCGCTGAGCCTTCTGGCCATAACGGCCTGGGAGAAAGCCTAGGCCTTCACGCGCCAGCCCATGCCTTCCAGCAGGGCTTTTGTCTCGTAGAGCGGCAGGCCGACAATCGCGGTGTAGCTGCCGCTGATATGGGTGATGAAGGCGCCGGCCATGCCTTGAATGCCATAGCCGCCCGCCTTGCCCTGCCATTCGCCGCTGGCAATATAGGCAGCGATTTCCTGATCTGTCAGGCGCTTCACCTTCACCCGAGCAAGCACGGTACGGCTGCTCACGCGGCCATCGGGGGCTTTCACGGCGATACCGGTAAGACATTGGTGTGCCCGGCCTGAAAGAAGCCGCAGGAAGGCCTCGGCCTCTGCCGCATCGGCAGCTTTTTCGAGGTTTCTCTGGCCCAGCGAAACCACGGTATCCGCGGCCAGCACAAACCCAGCCTCCGGACAGGCCATGGCCTTCTCCCGCGCCAGCCTTTCGGCCAGCGCACGCGGAGATTCGTCCTTGCGACGGGATTCGTCGATGTCAGTGGGGCAGATCGCGTCCGGCACAATCCCTATCTGGGCGAGCAGGTCTCGCCGCCGGGGACTCGCACTGGCGAGGATCAGGGGAACATGCCCTGAGGACGCCATATCTCTTATTTGAAGCGGTAGGTGATACGACCCTTGGTCAGGTCGTAAGGGGTCATCTCAACCATGACCTTGTCCCCGGTCAGCACGCGGATGCGGTTCTTGCGCATCTTGCCAGCCGTATGGGCAATGATTTCGTGGTCGTTCTCGAGTTTAACGCGGAACGTCGCGTTCGGCAGCAGTTCCACGACTGTGCCTTCGAATTCAATCAGTTCTTCCTTCGACATGCAGTCTCCAATAAAGGGCGGTCCATTGCGCCGCCGAAACGCATATAGGGGGCGCATAAAGGTTTGCACGGATTCCGGCAAGATTTGAAGTTCAGCAAAATGCCCCGTCATGCGGGCATTTTCAGCGTATTCCCGCCCGTCTCTTGCAGACGCGACCCTGTTTCGCACCATCTTAATGCTTATATTCGCATATTGGCTGATACGCCGCCCGCAACAATCACTACGAGCACATCCTGATGAAAGCCCAGCACAAACCCCAGACGAAGGATGCCTTTGACCTCATGTCGGAGCGCATTCACGAGGCCTCAGACGTGCTGAAGGCCATGTCGAGTGATACGCGGTTGAAGATCATGTGCGCGCTGAATGAAGGCGAGCACCCTGTTCATCAGCTGGCCGACATGACCGGCCAATCGCATTCCGCTGTATCCCAGCACCTGGCAAAGCTGCGTGCGGCCGGTCTGGTTGAAAGCCGCAGGGATGCGCAGACGATCTATTATCGTTGTGCGGGCGGGATCGGCCGGGCGCTGGTCGACACGCTGTGCGCCTATTACCGCTAGGCCTGTTGCAGCAACGCCATATTTGAAAACATCCTTTTGAATCAGGATACGTTTTCGATACAGATTCCTGCTATAAGACCCGCATGTCGCAGTCACTGACCCGGGCGAGTTTCGAACTCCACCAGATTGAACCGATCCTGTCATGGGCCGGAACGTCGGGTGTGGACGTTGACGGCCTGCTGGATCGACTGGGCATCGATCCGGGCAAACGCACAAGCCAACCCGGCACGCAGATTGATCTGGTAGACTATTATCGCATCCAACGCGAGATCGCCCGGTCCTTCGACGACCTGACTGCGCAACTTTCTGAACGAAAGCTGCTCTACCAGACCGGCACATTTGTCGTGACGCAGATCCAGGCGGCCTCGACCCTGCAAGACGCAATCCGGAGCCTCGCTTCGCATTTCAACATGATGCATGGCGGGCGCTACAACTATGTCCGCCAGACCGATTCCATGCTCGCGCTCGTGGTGGACGATTCAACCTTCCCCTATCGCTTTCGCGATGACCGTGCGTTGACGCATTTCGTCGGCGACGCCTTGCTGATCAAGACTCATGCCCTGCTCGACAGCCTGACCGGCGGCGCCGCAGGCCGGGCGCTCAAACGGGTGAGCCTGCTCAGGAACCGGAATGATGACGGCAATGGCCAGCTGCAATTTTGGCAGGTGCCCATCGGCTACGGTCATGCAGCCTATGAACTGATCTACGATATCGACATAGCCTGCGAGACCATTCCCGCCACCCCGGAAGTCGATCTGACCGCTGACGGGATTTTCGCGCGCGTCATCCGCCATCTTGAAGCCATCGCGCCTTCTTCCGACTCGCGAAGCTATTCAGTACGCACAGCCGACCTGATTTCGGATGGACACGAAACCCAGCAAGCTGTCGCCCGGCATCTGGACGTGAGCGTTGCAACCTTGCGCCGCCGCCTGAGCGAAGAGCACACAAGTTTCCGGGACATCCTCCAGGAAAGCCGCGCCGAACGGGCCGGCCTGATGCTGGCACAAGGCACAAGCGTCGCCCAAGTTGCGGAATTTCTTGGCTATTCCGATGTGCGCGCCTTCAATCGGGCGTTCAAGAAGATGCGCGGTGTTTCGCCTGCCGTCTATGCCAGGTCCAGCATGGAAACTGCTCAAGCCTGACGCGCCTGAGCGAAAATGTTCACTTGTGTTGAGCCCTCAGGTCATCGCCCAAGCGCGCATGTTCTGGATAAATCCCGTCAAATACAAAGAATCCTCGGGAGGAAAAATTGGGAAATCACAAAATGAATACGCTGAGATTTGGTCTCGTGTCGGCGCTGGCGCTGACCGCGGGCCAGTACACTGCGCATGCGCAGGATGCGGATGATGAGGCCCCGGAAGAGGCCCGCACGCTAGGCCGGGTGACGGTTACCGCCCAACGCCGCGAAGAAGACCTGATCGATGTACCGCTGTCCGTTTCTGCGTTCAGCGCTGACCAGCTGGAAGCCACCGGCGCGGTCGATATCACGTCCATCCAACGTTCGACCCCGAACGCAACGATCGAAGTGGCACGCGGCTCCAACTCCACCCTGATCGCGTTCATTCGCGGCGTCGGCCAGCAGGACCCGCTCTGGGGCTTCGAGCCCGGCGTCGGTCTCTACGTTGATGATGTATATATTGCACGCCCACAAGGCGCGATCCTGGACATTTTCGACATCGAACGGATCGAAGTCCTGCGCGGACCGCAAGGCACGCTCTATGGCCGCAACACGATTGGCGGCGCGATTAAATACGTCACCGCCAAGATGGACGACGAGCCGGACCTGAAAGCCAAGGTCAATGTCGGCTCCTACAGCCAGCTCGACACGATCGTATCCGGTTCGGTACCGCTCAGCGACACATTCAAGGTCGGCGGCGCGATCGCCAACTACCAACGCGACGGTTACGGGGAGAACCTCTTCACCGGCGCAGACCATTACGACAAAGACGTCCTCGCCTATCGCGTAAGCGCCGAATGGGCACCGACCGACTCGCTGTTCTTCCGCTTTGCCTATGATAAATCTGAAGACGACTCCAACGCCAAGCATGGCCATCGCCTGATCCCGAGTGGCGACGGCACCCTGCCGGTCACGGATAATGTTTATGACACCCGCGCCGGTATCGGTGATGACAACTCTGTCGAAACCGAAGGCTACTCCCTCACCGGCGAGTGGGACGTCAATAACGAGATCACGCTAAAATCGATCACGGCCTATCGTGAAGGCGCAACAGTTACGCCGATCGACTTCGACGCCCTGCCCGGTCAGGATTTCGATGTCCCAGCTTACTATAATGACGACCAGTTCAGCCAGGAATTCCAGATGCTGTACAATGGCGACCGCCTGTCTGGCGTTGCTGGCATCTACTATCTTGATGGCAGTGCCGACGGCGCATTCGACCTGTTGCTCAGCGCGCTGGGCCTGACGGTCTATCAGGCTGGCAAGCAGGACAAGGAAAACTTCTCCGTCTACGGCGATTTCACCTATGATGTGACTGACCAGTGGAGCGTGTCCCTCGGTGGTCGCTTCACCAAGGATGAAACCACTGCAGACGTGACGCGTGAGCTGTGGCTCGGCATGGGCTCCGGCTCGTTCGACCCGACCAATACCAGCTCGATCTTCTTCGTCACCCAGACCGGCTATGAAGGCCTGAACCGGGAAGACGAGGAGTTCACTCCGCGCATTTCGGTTTCCTACAAGCCAACGGACGACCTGAACATCTACGCAACCTACGCTCAGGGCTTCAAGGCAGGCGGCTTCGACCCGCGGGCCCGTGCTGACCTCGATACGCTGGGACTTTCACAGGAAGGCTTCGGACCGGAGAAGGTCGACAGCTATGAACTCGGCATCAAAGGCAGCTTCTTCGATGATCGCCTTTTGCTGAACACAGCCGTCTTCTTTGCTGAATATACCGACCAGCAGATCACGGTTCAGAGCGGCGCGGATTCCGACAATGACGGCGTCAACGACACGTTTGTGTCGTCGGTCTTCAATGCGGGCTCCTCGGAATATACCGGCCTCGAGCTTGAGGGCAGCTGGTTCATCAATGACGAGTTCACCCTGATGGGGAACCTCGGCTATATCGACGCCGAAATTCAGGAAATCCTGTCCGCTGGCACCAATATCGCCGACCAGTTCGTGACGCAGAATACACCGGAACTGCAAGGCCAGCTCTCGCTGAATTACATGCGCGACTTCGGATCTGAATTCGGTGCGATCTCGATCACAGGATCGGCTTCCTATCGCGATGCCTATTATCTCTTCAACGTGGAGAACCCAGGCTTCGCTCCGGGCACGAACGTGCTGTTCCCGAATGGGGGTCCGGCGCTGGATCCGGACTCCTATACGTTGCTGGACCTCAGCTTCGTCTGGACATCGCCGTCCGAGCGCCTGCGCTTCGGTATCCACGGCCGGAACCTCACGGACGAGGAATACCGCGTCGCAGCCTACAACTTCGTGACGCCGAGCCAGCTTGGCTTCGACAGTGCGTATTCGGCCTTCTACGGCCCGCCGCGCACGCTTACCGCCTCAATCTCGGTCGACTTCTAGTCAACTGAGCGGACCGGCGACCTTTACCTCCGTGGGTCGCCGGTCCGTCCCTTCCAAACCTTGCAGATACCGGTAACCGCTTCGGCGTAGCCTGAAGGACAGCCATGACCGATCTCGCGGCCCCACCCTCTCCGACGTCCCGTAATGCATCTCGCGCCTATGTGCTGGCATTGCTTACGCTGGTCTACACATTCAACCATATCGACCGGCAGGTCCTCGTGATCCTGCTGGAGCCGATCAAGGCTGACCTGAAACTGGACGACGCTCAACTCGGCTTGCTGACAGGCCTCGCTTTCGCGGCTTTCTACGCAACGCTCGGCATTCCGATGGCAATGTGGGCCGACCGGGGCAATCGCCGCACGATCATTTCTCTCTCACTGGCCGTCTGGTCGGGCATGACCGCGGTCTCCGGCCTTGCTCAGAATTTCTGGCACTTGCTGGTCGCCCGCATGGGTGTTGGTGTGGGCGAAGCAGGCGGTACTCCGCCGGCCACATCCATCATTTCTGATCTCTACGCGCCTCACGAACGCGCCACCGCGCTCGGTATCTACACGACGGGGATTGGCTTCGGCATCCTTGGCGGTTTCGCACTGGGCGGTTTGGTGTATGAAGCGTTCGGCTGGCGCGCGGCATTCTTTATCGCGGGTATACCCGGCCTCATCCTGGCCCTGCTGGTTCGCTTCACACTGAAAGAGCCGAAACGCGGTGCCATTGAACAACGCGTCGATGATGGCGAAGCGCCATCGATTGGCGAAACCCTGAAATTCATTTCAGGCCAAACGTCATTCTTGTTGTTGTTGTTGGGCTGTTGCCTCATCTGTGTCTCGGCAAACGCCTTCCTTGTCTTCACGTCCAGCCACCTCCAGCGCACCTTCGATGTCGGCCCTGGGGATGTCTCCATTCCACTCGGCCTGTTGATTGGTGGCGTCGGCGGGGTCGGCGCAGTCGTCGTCGGCAAGATCTGTGACCGCATGTCTTCGAAGAACCTGGCCTGGCGCCCGTGGACAATTGCAGCCTGTGGCGCGCTTGCCCTGCCATTCGCGTGGCTGTTCCTTCAGGCAGACAGCATCGGTCTTGCCTATGCGTGGAACGTGGTGCCGAGCTTTGTCGGCCTGATCTATGCCAGCGTTGCCTATACAGCCTCTCAAGAATTGGTGGGTTTGCGCATGCGCTCCTTCGCATCTGCCTTCATGCTGCTCTGTCTGACCCTGATTGGCATTGGCGGCGGCCCGACCTTTGCTGGCTGGCTAAGTGTTCAGTTCTCTGATGCAGGTTCGACGACCCCGCTGAAATCGGCGCTGGAAATCATCCTCCTGCTGAACGCTGCGAGCATCCTCTTCCTGGTCCTGTCGGGACGCTATTATGCCCGCGACGCTGCCCGCGCGGCCAAGCTGGTCTGAGCCCCGCCATGGAAAAACGGGATATCTTCTACACCGCGCATGACGGACTGAAACTTTACGCCGCCGAATACGGCCCACATGACAGCGACATCACAGTGTTGTGCATGCATGGCCTGACCCGAAACCATAAGGATTTCGAGCCAATGATACGCGGTTTAGAATTACCCGCTCGGTACATCTCGGTCGATGTGCGCGGCCGCGGCCGGTCGGATCGCGATCCGAGTGGCGAGACCTATGCGCCGCCCGTTTATGTGCAAGACATGGCCACACTGATTGACCACCTGAAACTGGACAATCTGATCCTGGTCGGCACATCGATGGGAGGGCTGATGGCAATGCTGATGGCCAAGGCTTTCCCGGATAAAATCAAGAGCATCGTGATCAATGATGTCGGGCCCGAAGTAAATCCCGCGGGCCTCAAACGCATCGCCGGCTATGCTGGCGGGGATGAAACATTCGACAATCTGGACGATGCCGCTACAGCAATTGGCCGAACACAGGCGAGCGTCTACCCGGACTATAACGCAGACGACTGGCTCGAATTTGCCAAGCGAACTTGCACGGTACGCGATGATGGAAAGATTATATTCGACTATGATCCGGTAATTGTGCGGGGCATGGGCAGTACGAAGCCGAGCTGGCGCGTCAACTTCGCGATGTGGCGTATCTACTCGGCGCTCAAGGCCATCCCGCTACTGATTGTTCGCGGTGAAACCTCGGATATCCTCACAGAAAAAACCGCGAACCGCATGCTGAAACGGCATAAGGGCAGCCGATTGCTGACTGTGCCGAGGCGCGGCCATACGCCGTTCCTCAATGAGCTGGAATCGCTACATGCGATCAGGAAGTTCATCTCAACAGCGCTTAAATGACACTTCCAAAATAGAGAAGTCAGGTGCCACTTCGCTGTCCTCCGCTGGAGGTTGTCGTACGCCCGCCTGCTCGCTCGCTGGACATCAGTCTTTCATAAGCAGAGACATCCCCTGCGACCCGCCCGGCAACGGCGAACCTGAAACTGATGCTTTCAAGATCCTGTGAGGAATTCAGGATAGCCATCAATTCAGCTTTGGATATGGCCTTGATGTATTCTTCAAGCGTCAGCACGCGCGTTACACGCGCACGAGCGAGCGCCAATGGTTCGTGAACCTCATGTCGCTGCAGGGGCCAATATGGATCAATCAGCGTTCGCCGCTTCCGCTGGCTGACGCGATCACGCAACAGGGAAATCATATCGGTCTTTGGTAGCGTTGAAAAAGCCTGCACTTCCGCCCAGGACTGGCCGACGCTATCCGGTAAACGGACCTCGACAGGACTGACCAGCAGACCTGCCTGACGTGCCCGCTGCCCTGCCGACTCTTTCGCGGTCCAATAAGATAATGGAGCCGCAAGGACCATGCCGACCGTTGCCGGAGCCAGCCAAGCCGCGTAGACGGGTGAGATTGCGGTAGCCGCCATCATCAGCGCCGCACCCAGCAGCGTGGCTGGAATATTATGGCGCAGCGTCGCAAGGAAGCTGTACCCGCCCTGCGCGCGTTCCTGCGGCGACCATCCGCTATCCTTGCCCCGGAAGACATTGATAACTGCGCCCGTTTGCGTCGCCATGAGGATCGGGGCGATCAGGACCGACAATGCTGTCTCCGTCAGAGCGCCGAGAATCGTCTTGCCAACGCCCACGGACTGACGCCACTCGCGCGACACCAGTCCGTAGACCAACCCATACATCTTGGGGGCAAACAACAGTCCCATTGTGACGAAGAAGAGGGTCAGGGCACGCTCAGAGTCGATCACTGGCCAGGTTGGAAAGAGCGATGCCTCATCCCCAAAATACGCGGGTTGCATGAAGCTGTTCTGGAGCGACAACAGCATGCCAAGTGTGATGAAGACCAGCCAGAGCGGTGAGGCAAGGTAGGAAAAGATGCCAGTGATGAGGTGGAAGCGATTGGTCCAGCTGAGCCCGCCTGTTTTCAAGAGAACTGCCATGTGCTGCATATTGCCTTGGCACCAACGTCGGTCGCGCTTGACCAGTTCAATAATAGTGGGCGGCCCCTGCTCATAGGATCCGCCGATTTCGGGGCGAATTTCCACATTCCAACCAGCGCGGCGCAAGAAGGCGGCCTCGACGAAGTCATGGCTCAGGATCGAGCCGCCAAACGGCGCTTTGCCGGGCATCTCCGGCAGTCCAGCAGCCTCGGCCAGAGCTGAGATTCTGATGATGGCGTTGTGCCCCCAAAAATTGCCTTCATTCTGCGCCCACCAGGCCATCCCACCCCCAAGGATCGGACCGTAGAGCGCAGACGCAAATTGCTGACAACGTGCCAGCAGGGTGCGCCCACCGACAAGCTGAGGGATGGTCTGGATCAGCGCAGTATGAGGCGCGCGCTCCATCTCCTCCACAAGATGTACAATCGTGTCACGCTCCATATAGCTGTCAGCGTCGAAAACGATCATATGGTCGTAGCGCCCACCCCACCGCATAACGAAATCGCGAATGTTACCGGATTTGCGATGGTGATTGATGGTGCGCCGACGATAGCGAACAGGAACATTACCCCTGACCGTTTTTGACAATTCTGTATACGCCACCTCTTCCGCAAGCGCTATTTCGGGATCAGTCGTGTCGCTCAGGATGAAACACTCATAGATACCCGGCGCATCTTCGAGCATCCGCGCCGTAGCGGACACAGTTGCGAAGACATCTTCAACCGCCTCATTGTAGATTGGAAACGTAAGGACGGTGCGCACGTTTCGGATACAGACGGGGTCAGCCGAGCGCGCCGCATGCCTCGGCGTCACGGCACAGGCAAAGCCAATGGTTGCGTTCACGAAGGCAAAGCAAATCCAGCTGATATTGATTGCGAACACAAACAGCAGAACCCATTCCAGCAATGTCATTCCCGACACTGCCAGAACCTCGTACATCTCCCGCGTGGTCCAAAGGGTCAGAAGAACTGAAGCCCCCAGCACGAACAGCTTCCGCCAGACATGAGACGTGGTGCCAGCCCGCACCCTGGCAATCCGGGACTGCAAGGGCTGGTTGGGCATGGTAAGCGGAAATTCCGTCGGGCGCGGGCGAAGGTCCGTCATTTTGTGCTCCACCGATAAAGCCACGTCTCCGTCAGCGGGCGACTGCCCCGCATCACAACCGCACGCAGTTCCGCCATGTCCGCGCCTTCGGGATCGAGCTCGAAACTCATCCGGTAATTGTCACTGGAAGGGTGGCGCCGCATCACCGGATTGAGGATCTTTCCTGCTGATGTGCTGATCTCCAGTTCGGCATTCTCGAAGAACCCTTCCGGGACATCCTCGTAGTCGAGCACGAACATGCGCGCCTTGCCGCCTGGCTTACGGCCAGCACGCGTGTCCGACACGGACATGACTTCGGCCAGGGCACCCGGCCTGTGTCCCCAGTTCATCGTATAGGAAATCGAATGTGTGCCACCGGCTCGCCAACCGGATGCCGGGCGCCAGAATACGGCGATATTGTCATTGTACTCGTTCACCGTAGGAATCTCGACGAGCATCAACTGACCTTCGCCCCAGTCTCCATGTGGCTCCACCCAGACGTCCGGACGCTGATGATATGCGGCCTCAACATCCGAATAGTCATCAAATTTCCGATGCCGCTGCAGCAGGCCAAAGCCCATCGGCTGTGTTCCTGCCAGCACCGATACTTCCAGATCGGTAGGGTTCTGGAGAGGACGCCAAACCCATTCGCCGTTCGACATCTGGATCGCCAACCCCTCGGAGTCGTGCACGGCTGGGCGAAAATCATCGCCCTGCTTGATCACGTCATGTGGCGAAAAATAATACATGGAGGTGAGTGGTGACAGGCCGACACCATCGATTTCCTTTCGGGGGAAAAAAGTCGCCTCCACTTCGACTTGGGTGCGCGGACCCGCCGAAACCTCAAAGGCAAACGCGCCCGTTACGCTCGGGCTGTCCATGAGCGCATAAATGCTGACGCCCTGAGACGCAGGGTCTGGACGGACAACCCAGAATTCGCGAAACGCAGGAAATTCCTCCCCATCCGCAGATGCGGTTCCAATACCCAGCCCCCGCGCCGATGCGCCGTACACGCTGCCCGCTCCCAATGCCCGGAAGAAACTAGCGCCCTTGAAGCTGAGCACTTCATCGAACTTCCCGGCCTTGTTAATGGGCGCCAGCAATCGCAAACCTGCGAAGCCGAGTGTTTCCCGCGTCTCCTCGGAAAGGGGCAAATCCTTGAAATCAAATGCGTCGGCAGAATAAGTGTGGGGCGTGACTGTATCCCCGTCGATAATGTTAATGCGGACCTCTTGATCAAACAGGTAACCACGAGGATCGAACAAGACACGCGATCCTGTCGCAGGGTCGGACCACCCCATGTCGCCAGCAACCGGAAGGATGCGTCGGTACTGATCATAGTTCAAACGCTTCGCATCATCCGGAAGGGGTCGAGATGGCTCATATGGCTCTGCGGCCAGCCGCCGGGCCTTCTGACGTATCTCAGGCAAGCCAAATGCAGCAACGGTACTGGCTTCCGCCATATCTTCGGGCTGAGGCCGCACCGGCACAGATGCCGGCTCGGGCTGGACGCGTTCCAAGTTGTAGATAGATGAAGGTGCTGGCTGGCTCTTGGCTGGCGGCACCTGCTCGGATGGCTCTGATTCTGACGGGAGGATCGACGCCTCATCTATAGCCATCGGAGCTGATGTATCATCGGCGGGAGAACACGCAACGAGAAGCATCGCGAGTGTGAACACACGAATATATTTCGGCCGAAACAAAAATTGCCTGCTCAAGTCTCACCTATTCGCCAGCTCGCGCCCCCATGATCCCCATCATGAATGCTGCAGCGCAATACATTCCGAGACGAATGAATGAGCGAGCCTGCGAATGGTTGCAAAATGGGCCGCCCGATCCGGGATTGGTCGGATCGTGGGCGGCTCAACTTAGCCAATTGAGTCTAGTCTAGTCGTTGCTGGAGATCCTTCATGACACCTGAAAAATCGAGCCCGCCATGCCCTCTAGTGTCCAGATCCTGATAGATTTTTTCCGCCATTTCACCCAGCGTCACCTCTGCCCCTGCGGCCCTTGCTGCAGACGCCGCCAGATGAAGATCTTTTAACATCATCGCGACCGCAAAACCGGGCTGATAGTCCCGGTTTGCGGGCGAGGTGGGCACCGGCCCCGGCGCCGGGCAATAGCTCGTCATGCTCCAGCACTGGCCGGAGGCTGTGGAGGAGATATCAAAGAAGGTCTGCGCGTCGAGACCCAGCTTTTCCGCGAGATTGAACGCTTCACATGTGCCTATCATTGAGATGCCGAGCAGCATATTGTTGGCGATCTTGGCCGCCTGGCCGTTCCCGCTGCCGCCGGCATGGAAGATATTCTTGCCCATTACGTCGAGGATCGGCTTGGCCTTGGCATAGGCTTCATCGGGGCCGCCCACCATGAAAGTCAGCGTACCGGCATCTGCCGCAGCCGTCCCGCCGGACACGGGTGCATCCGCCATCAGGAAGCCTGCCGCTTCGGCCTTGGACGCCGCTTCGCGGGCATCCTCAACGGCGATGGTGGAGCAATCGAGGAACAACGTACCCGTGGCCGTATGAGACGCCACGCCATCTTCGCCGAAATAGACCGACAGGACATGCTTGCCGGCTGGTAGCATGGTGACCACAATTTCGGAGTCCTTCACCGCATCCGCAATTGTGGCCGCAGCAATTGCCCCATGGCCTTCAGCGGCCTTCACCACCTCGGCATTGAGGTCGAAGGCACGGACCTCATGGCCCGCCTTGCAGAGATTGGCACACATGCCCGAGCCCATGTTTCCGAGCCCGATAAATGCGATCTTCGTCATGCGATACTCCCTTGTCCCCGCGCTCTTGCGGCGCGGTGTTTATGCACTCCGGTGCAGGCCTATTTGTCCTTGAAGTCCGGCGCGCGTTTCTCTGTGAAGGCGGCCATGCCTTCCTTCTGGTCTGCGGTTCCAAACAGGCCCTGGAACAGGCGGCGCTCAAACTTCACGCCTTCTGCGGTCGAGACTTCCAGCGCGCGGCCAACCATTTCCTTGGCGGCCATGATGGACGGGATGGAATAGCCGGCGATTTCTTTCGCCGCGCCCATGGCCGTGTCCATCAGCGCGTCATGCTCCACAACGCGGGAGACGAGCCCGATCCGGTCTGCCTCTGCGGCGTCAATCATGCGGCCGGTGAGCACCATGTCCAAGGCTTTGGCTTTGCCGACGGCCTTGGTCAGGCGAATGGAGCCGCCCATGCCGGGCGTGACGCCCAGCTTGATTTCCGGCTGGCCGAACTTCGCCTTTTCGGACGCGATGATCATGTCGCACATCATGGCCAGCTCACAACCGCCGCCGAGCGCGAAACCATTCACCGCCGCAATCACCGGCTTGCGGCATGCTGCGAAACGATCCCAGAGGCCGAAGAAGTCCTCGACATACATGTCGGAAAAACTTTGCGGCTGCATTTCCTTGATGTCGGCACCGGCAGCAAAGGCGCGGCCCTCGCCGGTCAGCACGCTGACGGCAATGTCCTTGTCGCGGTCAATGCGCGCAAAGACGTCGGCAACTTCTGCCATGACCTGTTGGTTCAGCGCATTCAGGCTGTCCGGCCGGTTGATCGTGACCAGCGCGATGCGGTTCGAGTGTTCAAAAGTGATCGTGTCGTAAGTGCTCATCATTCAATCCAATCAGAAGCAGTGGGTTTCAGCTCGCATTCCATTCGGTGCGCCATCTGTTCCGGTGTCGGCGTATCGGCATACACACCGCGCTGGGAATAGGTACAAACACATTCCTTGGATGCCTTCAGCCATATGCCACCACCATCCGCGCAACTATCGCGTTCCATCCATCCCAGCACAAACACGGCAAAGCCAGCGACTGCCGCGATGATACCTAATCGGAAAACTAGCGAGGCGGCTTTCTTCAAATCTCTATCCCATCGTCGGAATGATAAACGCCTGGTCGCCAATGTCGCCTTCGGGCCAGCGCTGGGTGACCGTCTTGATCTTTGTCCAGAAGCGCACGCCCTCCGGGCCATGCTGATTGGTATCGCCAAAGGCCGACCGCTTCCAGCCCCCGAAAGTGTGATAGCTCACCGGCACCGGGATCGGCACGTTCACACCTACCATGCCGACAGTGACCCGCGCGGCAAACTCGCGCGCGGCGCGGCCATTTGAGGTAAAGATCGCAACACCGTTTCCGTATTGGTGATTGCTCGGCAGCGCGGCGGCCTCTTCCAGCGTCTCAGCGCGCACAACCTGCAACACCGGACCAAAAATCTCTTCCTTGTAGGATTGCATCGTAGGCTTCACATTGTCGAACAGGTTCGGGCCAATAAAATATCCGTTCTCATTGCCCTGCAACTTCAGGCCGCGACCGTCGAGCACAAGGTCTGCGCCCTCATCGACACCCATCTGGATGTAGCTTTCGACCTTGGCCTTGTGAGCGGCCGAGACCACCGGGCCATAATGCGCATCCGCATCGGTCGAGATGCCGACTTTCAGGTTGCGCGCGGCGTCCACCATGCGCTCCACGAACTCGTCGCCGGTCTTCTTGCCGACGGTGACGGCCACCGGCAGCGCCATGCAGCGTTCGCCCGCCGAGCCGTAGGCCGCGCCGACAATGTCCTTTACCGCCTGCTCCATGTTGCAGTCGGGCATGATGATGCCGTGGTTCTTTGCCCCGCCCATGGCCTGCACGCGTTTGCCGTGTGCTGTGCCAGTGGAATAGACATATTGTGCGATGTCGGAGGACCCGACGAAGCTGACGGCCTTGACGTCCGGATGCGTCAGGATGGCATCAACAGCCACCTTGTCGCCATTGACCACGTTCAGCACGCCTTCCGGTGCGCCGGCCTCGAGCAGCAATTCGCCCAGGCGCAACGGCACCGACGGGTCTTTCTCCGACGGCTTGAGGATGAAAGTGTTACCGCAAGCAATGGCCACAGCCGCCATCCAGCACGGGATCATGGCGGGAAAATTGAACGGCGTGATACCGGCCACGACGCCCAGAGGCTGACGCATGGAGTAGACATCAATGCCGGGGCCTGCGCCTTCAGTGTACTCGCCCTTCTGCAAATGAGGGATACCGCAAGCGAACTCGACCACGTCGATGCCGCGCTGAACATCACCGCGCGAATCCGCGACCACTTTGCCATGCTCGGCCGACAACAACTCAGCCAGCTCATCAATATTGGCTTCCAGCAGGCGCTTGAATTCGAACATCACTCGCGCGCGGCGCTGGGGGTTCATCATGGACCAGGCCGGGAACGCCTCTGACGCATTCATGATGGCCTGTGAAACTTCATTACTGGTCGCCAGCGCGACGCGGGCCTGAACCTCACCGGTGTTGGGATTGTAGATGTCGCCGAACCGGCTGGACGTACCGGTGACAGACTTTCCGCCAATGAAGTGGTGCACTTCGCGCATGAGAAACTCCCTTAGATTTTGACGGGACCGTAGCGCGCGTATAAATTCCGGTAAATGGACAATATCGCAGCTACGAGCTGCAAAATCGCAGGCAACAAGTAATGAACTGGGACGATCTCCGCCTCCTGCTCGATGTGAGCCGCCATCCGCGTCTCGCCGATGTGGCCACGCGCACAGGGCTTGACCCGACAACGATCAGTCGTCGCCTGAGACGGCTGGAGACCGAGTTGGGGCTCGAACTGTTCGAGCGGACACCCAAGGGCCATGTCCTGACGCCGGTTGGCCAGACCGTGGCCGACAAGGTAGAGGGGCTGGAGCATACGGCGTCAGAGATCGCCGCGCTGTCAGACAATGACGGCCCGCTCGCCGCAGGACGTGTCCGGCTCGGCGTGACCGAAGGGCTCGGCAGTCTCCTGATTGCGCCCGCCATGGCCGACTTCGCCGCGCAGAACCCGAATATCGGGCTCGACATCATTGCCGTCTCCGGCTTTGTCAGCGTGCCAAAGCGCGAAGCCGACATGTCGATCATGCTGACACGGCCAAAGACAGGCCGCGTGAAGGTGCGCAAGATGTCTGACTATGTGCTGCAGATGTACGCCCACCCGGATTACCTCGCCCGCACGCGCCCGGTCGAACACGTCAGCGACCTCAGCGAGCATGATCTCATCGGCTATGTCGACGACCTCATTTACTCAACCCAGCTGCGCTATCACGAAGACATCGCCCCCGGCCTGACGCCGCGCTTCTGCAGCCCGTCCATCGTGGCGCAATGGCAGATGGCCCGCGAAGGCGCCGGGATTGCCGTGCTGCCCCACTTCATCGCGGCTGGCGACCCGAACCTCGTCCATGTGTTGCCAGAGGAAGTCCGTATCGACCGCGCCTTCTGGCTTGCCGTCCATGAGGACGTACACGGAACAACCCGCGTGCGCGCCGTCAGCCGTTTTCTGGATGATCTGTTCGCCGCCTCAACCGAGCGGCTCACCGGCACCAGCTAACCTATTCACCCTGCCCCGGCGCATTCGGGAAAGACAGGCTCTTGTAATGGTCGAGATCATGCGCGGGCGGCTCAGCACCCTCAGGCAATGGCAGGCCGTTCACGCTCTGCCAGTAGGCGATGGAGGCGTCACGCCACCAGATAGCTTCCTGATGCTGGATTCCGAGGAAAGCCGACACCTGCGCGAAACGCTCGACATCGATCTCGTTCTCCAGGCTCGCCCACTGCGCCTGCATCACCCCCACCGCGCTGACACCTCGGTCATAGCGGTTCACGAGTTCCTGCCAGAGCGTCTGGCCGTTCGAAAGCTGGTAGTCCCACGGCACGCGATGGAACCAGAGCAGCAATTCATCCGGCACCGTGTCGAGACTCGCCCATTCCTGCGCCACCGGCCCGGCATACTGATCGACTGCGCCAGAGCCTGTTTCGGTCCGGTCAAAGCCGACCGCATCCTTTGTGGCCTTGTGATAATAATATGGGGTCCAGTCTGCCCGTCCGAGATCATCGACCCAAGGCGCGGGGCCATAATGGTGTCCGGTTCCCATGAGATGGGTGAGACCAAGCGGCGTCATATAGTTCACGACCGCCTCGCGTGAGCCCATCATCATGCCGGTAATTTCGTCGGCGACTTCTGGCGCGCGGCTGAGAGTCTGTTCCACCCAATCGCGCGCGATGGCCTCAGAGGAGGCGTCAGGATCCCAGGCAAGCCGCCCGAAAGCGTACCAGTTCGCCTGATCGAAGACTGAGCCTGACCAGTTCCGATCACTGCCGATATTGGCAACACCGGCCATGCCGGTAAGCTCGTACTCTTGCGCGACGCCATCGATCACGGAGGCAACGCTTGTGCCCTCACCCTCGGCGTGCGTATCGGCCGACAACACCTCTTCCCAGAGCGTGCCCAAATAGGCGAGATGGGTCGAGAAGCCGAGATACTCCTTGGTGATCTGGAGTTCCATCATCAACGGCGTTTCCGGCATCGCGCCGAACAGCGGATGGAAGGGCTCGCGCGGCTGGAAATCCAGCGGGCCGTTCTTGACCTGCACCAGCACATTGTCTGCAAACTGACCATCCAGAGGCACGAATTCGGTATAGGCCTGCTTCACGCGGTCTTCGGGTTCTTCGGCCGAATAGACGAAGGCGCGCCACATCACGATGCCTTCATGCGGGGCAAGCGCGGTGGCCAGCATGTTCGCGCCTTCGGCATGGCTGCGCTCATAATCCTGTGGGCCGGGCTGGCCTTCGGAGTTCGCTTTCACGAGGAAGCCGCCGAAATCCGGCACATGGGCATATATCTCGTCCACCTTAGCCTGCCACCAGGCCTGCACCTCGGCGTCGCGTGGATCGGCTGTGTCGAGCCCGCCCAATTCCATCGGCGCAGAGAAGCGCGCGGTCAGATAGATCCTGATCCCATAGGGCCGGAAAATATCTGCGAGGGCTGCGACCTTCTCTAGGTATGGCGCGGTCAGCACGGTCGCATCAGCGTTCACATTGGTCAGCGACACCCCATTGATGCCGATGGACGCATTCGCGCGGGCATAGTCGGTATACTTCGGATCGAGATAGTCTGGCAGGCGGTGCCAGTCCCAGATCGACTGACCCGCATAGCCGCGCTCGACATGGCGATCCAGATTGTCCCAATGATTGAGCAGGCGCAGCTTGGTCTTGGGACGTGAAATGACGTCGAGATCCGTGAGCGCCTCCCCGCGCGACATGCGCTGGAGATAGTCGAACGTGCCATAGAGGACGCCAAGGTCGGATTGTGCAGCGATCAGCGTTACGCGCTTCCCGTTCAGTTTCGTTGCTCGCAGGGCGAAGCCCTCGGCTCCAACGGCTTCAGTGGTTGGCAGGTCCGCCTCATCAATCGCGTCGGCGCAGTCCGCACTGGCGAGCACGAGTGTCCGGCTACGCAGCCTGTCCGTGGATTGGAGGGAATTTCCCAGCAGGGACTCCGTGGCCCGCTCGATTTCCGCAAGCGCGGCCTGAAGCGTCTCCGACGGCTCAGCGCAGGCGGCCATCACATGGCGCGGCGCGTCGGCGGGTCTGGCCTCAAGCTGTTCGTACCGAAGCCAGAGTTCGTAGCCATCCTCTGCAACAGCCGGCAACACGCCGAAACCAATTGAAATCGAAATGAACAAACTAGCGACGCGCTTCAGCAAATTCTTCACAACCCTTGACCCGTTTATGTATCGGGAAGCGACAGCCGTGCGACCTCCACCCCCCCCAAATGTTTGCGTTATCATTACTTAACGCGACAGGCAGGGTGTGTCACCGCCCCTCTTTGTCAGAGGAGCGGCACCAGATCAGGGGGCGTCGTTCATCACCTCGCTCATGTCATCAAACCCGGCGGCCACTTTCGGCTTCACCGAGCGGCCAATCACACTGACAAGATAGGCCGCGAGGCCTGACAGCAGGAAGCCGGGGATCATGGCATAGACAAGAGTTTCGAGCGGCACCGCACCGCCCTCAGCTGGCAGGAGCGGTACGTAGAGCCAGACCAGAACCGTAACCGCGCCAACAATCATACCAGCCAGCGCCCCATCACGCGTCAGATGGCGCCAGAACAGGCTAAGCAAAATGATCGGGCCAAAGGCCGAACCGAACCCGGCCCACGCATTTGATACAAGATCAAGAATGTTGCTGTTGGGATCGAAGGCGAGCGCGATGGCCACGAGGCTGACCACAACCGTCGCAATCCGGCCGATCATCACCAGCTCCGACTGCGAAGCCTCGCGCCGGAAGAAGGTCTTGTAGACATCTTCGGTGATCGAGCTGGAAGACACGAGCAGCTGCGAAGAGATCGTGCTCATGATCGCCGCGAGGATCGCCGCGAGCAGGAAGCCGGCGACGAGCGGATGGAAGATGATTTGCGAAAGCAGGATGAAGATGGCTTCAGAGTCGGTCAGCTGCGCGCCGAGGTCATGTTGCTGGACATAAGCGACGCCCACGGCGCCGACAAAGACGGCTCCGATGACCGTAACGAGCATCCAACTCATGCCGATAATGCGAGCGGTCTTGATGTCCTTGAGTGACCGGATGGCCATGAAGCGCACAATGATGTGCGGCTGACCGAAATAGCCAAGCCCCCAAGCGAGGAGGGAGACGAGGCCCACTACGGTCATACTCTCGGGCCACATGTCGAAAAACTGACTACGCGCCGGACCAACAGCTCCACTGTCAGCATCCACATACGAAGGCGCGCTTGTGATCGCACTTTCCATGCCGCTCCACCCACCAATCACGAAGTATGCGATAACGGGCACGAGGATGAGCGCGATGAACATGATGCAGCCTTGCACGAAGTCCGTCAGGCTGACCGCCAGAAAGCCCCCAACGACCGTATAGGCAAGCACGACGCCAGCGGTGACAAACAAGCCGAGCTGGTAGTTCAGGCCAAAGGCGGATTCAAAGAGCTTGCCGCCCGCGACGATGCCGGAAGAAGTATAGACGGTGAAGAAAACAATGATCACCAGCGCAGAGATGGTGCGCAAGGCGTGCGAGGAATCGTGAAAGCGCTTCTCGAAGAAGTCGGGAATGGTAATCGAGTCATCCGCCATTTCTGTATAGATACGCAAGCGTGGCGCGACAAATCGATAGTTGAGATACGCCCCGATTACCAAACCAACGGCAATCCAGGCTGCAGAAAAGCCGCTCACATAGATCGCACCGGGCAACCCCATCAACATCCAGCCACTCATATCAGAGGCCCCGGCAGACAAGGCACCGACAGCTGGGTGCAGATTGCGGCCGCCAAGCATGTATTCGGACACGTCGCTGGTAGACGTTTTGTAGGCATAAAGTCCGATGGCCATCATCAGGACGAAATACGTCCCAAGCGATATCAATTCGGGAACGCTGATTGTCATATATTTCTCGCTGTCCTCGTAAAATTACGGAAAAGCGCGCCCCCCGTGGCCGCGCGTATCATTTAGATCAAGGCCGGGTCTGGCCGTTGCCATGTACCAGATATTTGAAACTGGTCAGTTGCTCCAACCCCACCGGCCCACGCGCGTGCATCTTGCCCGTCGCAATGCCAATCTCGGCACCCATGCCAAACTCCCCGCCATCGGAGAATTGGGTTGAAGCATTGTGCATTACGACGGCGCTGTCGATGGAGGTCATGAAACGGCGGGCTGCATCGGCATTTTCGGTCAGGATGGCATCCGTGTGACCGGAGGAGTGCTCGCTCACAAAGTTGATCGCTTCCTGAAGTCCACCGACGATCTTCACCGATGCAATCGGGTCGAGATATTCGGTCGACCAATCTTCGTCGGTCGCTTCGACAAGATCGGGCGCAATACGACGTGCCTCAGTATCCCCGCGCAATTCGCAGCCTTCCATGATTTTGACCAAGCGCGGAATGACGATTTCGGCGATCGCCCGATCCACCACAATGCTCTCTGTCGCACCGCAGACGCCGGTGCGGCGCAGCTTGGCATTGCGAACAACGTCGAGGGACTTCTCGATATCCGCATCGGCATGGATGTAGCTGTGGCAGTTGCCATCAAGATGGAGCAGTGTCGGCACCTTGGCTTCGTCACGCACCAGCTCCACCAGACCGCGGCCGCCGCGCGGAATGACGAGATCTACATAGTCGACAGCATGCAGCAGCGCGGTTACGGCATTCCGGTCGGTGGTCTCAACCGTCTGAACGGCGCCTTTCGGCAGGCCAGCAGCTTCGAGCCCAGCCTGCATGCAGGCTACAATCTCGCGCGTTGAATTCTCGCTTTCCGAGCCGCCGCGCAGGATCACGGCATTGCCGGATTTCAGGCACAGCGCACTGGCATCGGCGCCGACGTTTGGACGAGATTCGTAGATCATCCCGATCACGCCAATTGGCACGGCCACGCGTTCAATGGTCAGGCCGTTGGGGCGCTCAGTGGTCGAGAGCAACCGCCCGACCGGGTCCGGCAACTCCGCAATCTGTTCCAGGGCGCTTGCCATCGCCTCGACCCGTTCGTCGGTAAGACGCAGTCGGTCGATGAAGGAGTCCGGTCGGCTGTCGCCGACACTGTCGACATCTTCCTTATTGGCGGCAAGAAGGTCCGCTTTTGCCTCACGCAATGCCTTGGCGGATGCGCGGAGAGCGTCATTTTTCTGCTCGGTCGTCGCCGTCAGCAATGCCTTTGCAGCGTCGCGGGCATTCTGGCCCAGACCGGAAATATATGCGTTCAAACGGGAATCCAATGTGGTCACGTTTCGTCCTTCATGGTTCTTGTTCAGGTGCCTAGCGCAGCTCGATTGCGCGCTTGTAGGCCGACTCGGTGGTGGCTTTCAGGAGATCTGACAACTTTCCGTCTCCATTCAGGGCCTTCAGGCCCGCTTCGGTCGTGCCATTCTTGCTGGTGACGGAATTGCGGAGATTTTCCGGATTGTCGCCGGTTTCAAGGATCATGCGGATCGAGCCATCCAGCGTGCCGAGCACAAGATCGCTGGCCTGTTCGTCACTGAAGCCTAGTTCCTTGGCCGCCTCGATATAGGCGCGGGCGATCTCGAAGACATATCCCGGACCGCTGCCAGCGACGGCGGTTACCCGGTCAATCTGGTCTTCATCATCTACCCAGACAGCCGTCCCGGCAGCCTGCATGAGGGTTTCGACAGTATCCCTTTGGTCGGCACTTGCCGCGCTGCTGGCGTAAAGGCCCGCAACGCCCGCCCCGATGGCAGATGGAAGGTTCGGCATGATCCGTATAACCGGATAGCCCGGCAGCGCAGTCTGCAGGCGCTGCACCGAACACCCCGCAGCGATCGACGCAACGGCCCCATCCGGATTGAGCACGTCCTTATAGGCCGGCAGTATCTCATCAACCATTTGCGGCTTGATCGCGACGATCAACAGATCAAACTTCTCGTCTCCAAGGGCGTTGATATCCTTGAATAGACGGGCACCTTCCACAGGTTGGTCCAAGAAAGGATCGACAATGGTGAATTCATCCTCCACCGCGCGCATCCACTGCGTCAGAAGCGCGCCGCCCATCTTTCCGCATCCAACGAGAAGTACCTTCATGCTATACTAGTCCTTTGCTCACCTGACCCGCGAGATAATGATATTTGTTTAGAATTCAAACCATCTATTACAGAAACTCAAGCTTTCGGCGGATGCCGCAAAATAGTCGAATTTCCCTGATTCGTGACTTTTCAGACTAGGTATTGAGACCTTGAAGAAAGTCTGAAGGTATTTTGTAAGCTAATTATTTGCATCGTAACCCAAACCTTCTTATGTCCGCCCCTAAGCAACCACCGGAGCCTAATTTGCCTTCCAAGAAACGCATCGTCGTGAAAATCGGATCGAGCCTACTTGCCAATCCAGACCTTCTCACACCGCGCTGGGCATTCATGCAACGGCTATTGGAAGACATCACCAAATTACGGAATGACGGCTACGAAGTTGTCCTGTGTTCGTCAGGTGCCGTGGCGCTCGGTTTGAACATGTTGAACGAGAAGCCGGAAACCGCCGGGCTGCGCGACAAACAGGCCGCTGCTGCGTGTGGCATGCCCCTGCTGCTGAACGCCTACAAACAAGTTGCCCATGAGTTTGGATTCGATATCGCACAGGTGCTCGTTACCCTTCAGGACATGGAAGAGCGCAAGCGTTTCTTGAACACCAAGAACACTGTTCACCGCCTGTTGCAGGGCGATATTCTGCCAATCGTGAACGAAAATGACTCGATCACGACCGAAGAAATCCGTGTGGGCGACAATGACCGCCTCGCCGCAAAAGTCGCCCAGATGATCCAGGCGGACCATCTGGTGATCCTCACCTGCATCGATGGCCTCTACGACAAGAACCCTGAAGAGCCAGGCGCCCAACTGGTCGAAGAAGTCCATGATGTCAGCGAGTATATCGCGGTTACGGAAGGCACCAGCAGTCTCGGTAGCGGCGGCATGCTCACCAAGATGCAGGCCGCAAACATGGCGCAGAATGCCGGATGCACGACCCTCATCGCGAATGGGGAACATGACGCGCCCGTGTCTTCAGTTCTCTATAATGAACGACCGCACACCAAATGCATCGCGCACACCAAGCCAGCTTCAGCTTGGGCGACGTGGCTGACTGATCGCCTTCAGATTGCCGGCAGTATCGTGATCCGTGACGAGTTGGCAAACACGCTGGCCGATAGCCCAGAACATGTCCTGCATGAAGACATCAAGTCAATTCAGGGTCAGTACCTCAAGGGTGACGTGATTCACGTTTATGACGAAAGCGGCGCGGAGATCGCGCGCGGCATGACCAACTTCTCGTCAGAAGAAACCATGGTACTCGCGCGTCATCCGGAAATTTCACCGAAAGAACTGCTCGGCTACCAAACTGGTGGCACGGTCATCAGTCGCGAAAATCTGATTGTCCTGGAAGATCGCCACCTCCTCTGGGACAAACCGGAAGAGGAAACAATGGTGGAAGTCTCCGAGAGCTGATCAGCCCTCTTTCTGCAAATCTCCAACCTCCAGGATTGGCGCCGCATCAAGGCTTCCCGCATTCATCATGGCAGCCAGCCGCTGCACCGATGAGATGAGCAGACTCTGCTCCCACAACTCCAGAGAGTCAAAACGCTTCAGGAACCCTTCCTGAAGCGCTTCCGGCGCATCTTCGAGGCTTCTGCGACCAGTCTCCGTAATCGAGACATCTACGGCGCGGCGGTCGGTTTCGTTCTTCTGCCGCTCGACGAGGCCCGCCGCCTCCAATCGATCCACGATGGAAGTGATCGTCGCTTGGGACAAATGCACTTCGCGGGCGATCTCCGATGGCTTGACCGATCCGGCACCGGACAAGGTCTGCAATACAATGAGTTGTGGCGCCGTGAGGCCGGTCGTTTTCGCCAATTGCTTGGAATTCAGATCGATCGCACGCGTAATCTGTCGAATTGCGGTCAGGAGGTCTTTGCGGTGGGCCATGCCCGCACCTAAAGAGACACTCGGCGCTGCGTCAATTCCCACAACTGTTCAGAAGGCCGGCTCGGGGTGGCCGAACAGCCAACGCTCGCATACAGAAATTGTGCAACAAGACTTATCTGAAGGATTAGAGCATGACTTCCCAACGCATCCGCATCGAGGTCAGTAATGGGATTGGCGAACTGATCCTGAACAAGCCCGAACGCCGCAACGCTCTGTCGAGTGATATGTGGGCAGCAATCCCCGGTATGGTGAAGCAGCTGGAGGCAGATCCCGAAGTGAAATGCGTCATCATTCATGGCGGAACAGCAGGCGCATTCGCGGCGGGCGCAGATATTTCGGAGTTCGAAACGATCTATGCCACGCCCGAAAGCGCAGAGCATTCGGCAAACCTGATTTCCGATGCGGTTACATGTCTCGCCCAATGCCCGAAGCCGATCATCGCTGCGATCACCGGCGCTTGCGTGGGTGGCGGCGTCGCACTTGCTCTGACGGCAGACATTCGCATCGCCAGCCCCGAAGCCAGGTTCGGTGTGCCTCCGGCGAAGCTGGGGCTTGTGTATCCAGTGAACGATACACGGCGCTTGATAGAAACCGTTGGTATTCCTGCCGCCAAGGACATCTTGCTGACAGGTCGTTTATTTGATTGCGACGAGGCCTATCGTATCGGTCTGGTTACACATATGGCAGAGTCCGAATCAGCCTTGGAATTGGCGCGAGAAACGGCGCGTCTGGTTTCAGCCAATTCACTCTGGTCACATAGCGCGATGAAGCGCACCTTCGATGCGATCAAGATGGGCTGGCGAGACGATAGTCCTGAAGCGAAAGCCCTGTTCCTGGAAAGCTTCGAGAATGAGGACTTCCAGGAAGGTTACAGGGCCTTCCTCGCAAAGCGCCCGGCCAAATTCAGCTGGCGCTGACGGGGTTAGAACCCGCCTCCCACTGCGACGTAGAGATCAATGGCCGCAGCCAACCGGTCCCGACGCGCCTCGAGGGCACTTTGCGTTGCAGAATAATAGTTCTGTTGTGCAGACAAGAGACTCGTCAAATCGTCCGTGCCGACACGATATCGCAGTTCAGCGGAATCCAGTGCGCGGCGACTGGCAACGAGTGCAATCTGGAGCTGTTCTTCACGTTGGGCGCTGGTATTGATGGCAGACAGCGCAACATCAACATCGCGTAACGCGCTGAGAATGGCCTGCTCATAATTCGACAGCAATGCCTCCCTTCGCGCTTTGGCACTGTCGAGCTGAGCCTCCAGCGCTCCCCCAGAAAACACAGTCTGCGCAAGTGACGCCGAAAGACTGGCGGTCGGATCAGACATAGAGGTCAGGAGTGTCGTCACACCCGCGCCAAGATCGACACTTGGCAGCATGGCTGCTCTCGCAATCTGAACATTGGCCTGCGCCGCCCGCAAATCAGCCTCGGCCTGCAACAAGTCCGGGCGCCGCACCAGAAGCTGAGATGGTAGGCCTGCTTCCGGTACTGGCAAGCCAGTCTCGTAAAGGTCTACGTCCGGCACTTCGAAATTTTGCGGCACCTGCCCTATAAGGATCGCAATCGCCGTCCGCAGAGAGAGTATCTGCTGCTCGATCTGCGGGAGTTGCGCACGCGAATTGGCCAATGCAGCTTCCTGGCTGGCAAAATCAAATCCGGAAATCTCGCCCGCATCGTACCTTACCCGCACGATTTCAAAGATACGCTCGGCAATTTCCAGATTGTCTTGCGCGACTTCAAACTGCTTACGCGCGACCTGAAGGTCAAAATAGTTCGCTGCCAGATCAGATGTAACACTCAGCTCAAGCGCTCTTTGCGCGAACTCAGCCGATTCGAGATTGGCCCCTGCCGCATCACGTGACGCTGCAACACTGCCAAACAGATCCAGCTGATAGCTAGCCGACAGGCGGGCACTGCGAGAAAAATCACTGAAGTCGGAATCACTGTCGGTGGAAACTGACGCCCCTGCTGAAACAGATGGCAAGGCGCTGGAATCGGCAACACGCAACGCAGCGCGTGCGGAGGTAACATTGGCAAGTCCAGCTTCAAGCGACTTGTTCCGCGTGAGTGCGGTGCTGACCAATGCGTTCAAGGATTCATCGCCGAAGGTTGACCACCAGAGCCCTGTGGCCGGCAATTCTGTTTCCGCTTGCATTGAGGTTTCATAGGACGCCGGAAGCTCAACCGAGGACAAAGGCGTATCGGACGATTGCGTTGCGGTACATCCTGCAAGGACGACAAGCAGACTGAGAGGAAGAAGAGGAATTCTGGTCATGATTACTCCGCCGCAAGGGCCCGGACCGGATCAAGCCGCGAGGCATTGCGCGCCGGCAGGAAGCCGAACACGAACCCGGTCAGGAAAGCTGTTGAAAAGGCGAGGATCGCGGGCATGGGCGTTACGGCGATGCTGGTGCCGAGATTGGCGAGGATTGCACAGATCGCGAAGCCCGTAAGGATACCGATCACACCGCCCAGCGCGCAGACCACGACGGCCTCCACAATGAATTGGACAAGAATATCAGACCGACGCGCCCCCGTCGCCATGCGCACACCGATCTCGCGCGTGCGTTCTGATACGCTGACAAGCATGATGTTCATCACACCGATACCGCCGACGAGCAATGAGATAGAGGCAACCGCGCCTAGCAGGATCGAGAACGAATTCTGTGTCTCCTGAACGGACTCCAGGATCGATGCCGTATTCCGTATCCGAAAATCCTGTGTTCCGTGTCGTTGAAGCAGCAGCTCGTTTGCTTCAGTCTCCGTCGTCGAGATTACGTCCGTGTCTTCCACAGCGATGGTTATACTCGACAGGTAGGAACTGCCGAACACGCGCATCATCCCGGTTGTGATGGGAATAAGCGCGATATCATCCTGGTCACGGCCGAACGAGCTGGCGCCTTCTTCTTCAAGCACGCCGGCGACCTCAAATGGTGCGCCCGCAAGAAAGACATACTCACCGACGGCTTCCGAGACATTGTCGAACAATTCCCCCGCGGTCGTTGTGCCCAGCACAACCACACCTACGCGTCGGTCGACATCTTCTGCCGTGAAGAAAGAGCCGTATTCAATATTGCGGGTGTTGGCGAGCAACCAGTCTTCCGAAACACCCTCCACGGAGCCACGATGGTCATTGCTTCCTCGCCGCAATGTTGCAGATCCGGACCGCGATGGCACCGCAGCCAGGACATTGTCCAATTCGCCCAATCTCTCAGCATCTTCGAGTGAAAGGGTTGCAATGGCGTCACCGCGCATTCGCGCGCCCCGGTCACCCCCCGGCTGAACGAAGAGCAGGTTCGCACCCATGTCCTCGAACCGGGCCATAACCTCGCGCTGGCTACCTTGCCCGACCGCCAGCATTGCGACCACCGCCGCAACGCCGATCACCACGCCCAGCAAGGTCAGTGCGGTGCGAAACAGGTTTGCTCGTAACGACCGGAAGGCCGTCTTGATGGATTCCGTAAGCTGAAGAAAGAAGGAGGGGGAGGATTTCACGGCGCGTTGCTCAAACGACTCCAGAGACCGTTCTACTGAACCGGAATCGGAAATGATTTTGCCGTCGCGAATTTCAATCGTGCGGTCTGCGCGTTCAGCGACTTCCTGGTCATGGGTAATCAGGATGACTGTGCGGCCGGAGCGATGCAGCTCTTCCAGCAATTCCAGAAGTTCTTCACTCGTGCCGGAATCGAGCGCTCCCGTCGGCTCATCCGCAAGGATGACTTCGGCATCATTCATCAGAGCTCGGGCAACAGCCACACGTTGCTGCTGTCCCCCGGACAATTGACCGGGGCGACTTTTCTCGCGCCCGCCAAGGCCAAGCCGACCGAGCAATTCCTGTGCGCGGGCCTTCCGTTCCGATTGGCGAACCCCGGCATAGACCGCAGGTATCTCCACGTTCTCCGATGCGCTGACATTGGCGAGGAGATTATAGCGCTGAAACACAAAGCCGAATGTCCGCCTGCGCAAGGAGGCCAGTGCATCGGCGTCCATATCGGACACATCCTGCCCATGAATGCGGTAGGTTCCGGAAGTCGGGTGGTCGAGACAACCAAGCAAGTTCATCAAAGTCGACTTACCGGAACCCGACTGTCCGACAATTGCAACGAACTCGCCTTCGCGAATGGTCAGGTCGACGCCATCAAGGGCGCGGACCTCTGCGTCACCCCATCCGTAGACGCGCTTTATGTCCTGCAAATGCAGCAAGGGTTCTGACATGATCTGGCGTCCTAAACCGGGGGTGGACCCATACGGCGTGGCCGGTCATTTCCGGCACGCTCGGTCGCCTGTTTCGGACGAATGCTCACTTGCCCGGTCACGACCTCATCACCCTCAGACAAGCCGAACAATATCTCGGCACTTGTACGCGTCTGAAGACCAACCACAACAGGCTGAGGGACAGCTTCGCCATTCGCATCCATTTTCAGAACCATACCCATTTCTGCGTCGGGATATTGCGCGCGTGCCTCACGGATAGCCTGGCCTCTGCCGTCGCCAACACGATCACCCTGGGCGGCTCCGCGTTCAGGTTGCGCAGGACGCCTGGCTTGTGCGCTCTCCGGGCGCTCGGGACGTGACTGCAAGGCCGTTACCGGGATCAGGACGGCATCTTCGGCCTGCCCCAGAATGAAGAAGACCTGAGCGGTCATATCACTTCGCAAAATTCCGTCGGGGTTCTCAATATCGAGCAGCGCCTTGTAGAGCACGACGTCATTGACAACTTCGGGCGTGGGAAGGACCTGACGAACTTCGGTTTGCCACTTGTGATCAGAATCGCCCAGCGTGGTGAACCAGGCTTGCTGCCCCTTTGATACGCGCAACACATCTGCTTCGGAGACATCGGCCTCCACCGTCATTATACCCAGATCCGCAATGGTCATGATGACGGGTGCGGTCTGGTTCGCATTGAGGGTCTGGCCCTCGGATGCACTGAGCGAGACGACTGTACCAGCCATCGGAGCGTAAATCTTTGTAAATTCCAGATTGGCTTCATCGGCACGGAGGCTGGAGGTCTGCTGCGCGATCTGCGCATTGATGGCGTCGAGCTTCCCTTCCGCGATCTCCAATTCCGATACCGTGGCCTCATAGTCAGCGCGCGCAATGGCATCGGCCTCAAACAGCATATGGGCGCGTTCAGACTCGGCCCTTGCAAGTTTCAGAGAAGCCGCCTGTTGACGTTTCGAGGCATATAGCGAGTTTAACTGAGCTTGTTGGGCTTCGACCGTGTTCTGTGCAATCGTGGCATCGATCTGCGCAAGGAGTTGGCCCTTCTCGACCTCGTCGCCGACATCAACGAACAACTCTTCCAATTGACCCGAGACCTGTGCGCCAACCTCAACCATCTCCTTTGGCACAAGAGTACCTGCTGCCGAGATCGTAACTTCAATATCACCCGTGCGTGCGGCCGATGTTTCATAAGTCGGCGTTGTGGAGTTCGCCAAGTTTGACTTCGCAAACCATACGGCACCGCCTGCTGCCAATACGACAATAATCGCGATGATCCAGCGGGATCGTTTCCCAAAAACTCTCATTCTTGTCTCTTTCCAGCAATTCTGGCTGTGAACATGTTCCCGGGTTAAACGACCCAAGTTTCAAATTCCGTCGCGAAGATCGGCATTTTATTGTACTTTCCAGCAAACCCGGCTCAAGCCCGCTCCTTCACCACAGCTTTGTCACCAGAATGTTGCAGATCATTTGCTTGCGCATGAATCCTGAAAGCGGAAGACGACAGCAATGTCCCGCCAATTATGTCAGGCTGACAAACTCTCGCTGACAAGCCGCACATTTCGGCAAAGTTCAGACAAGACGCTCCCGCAACGCATTGGGACAGGACGATCTGGAGCGCGCCAACATGAACATTTTTTCATTAAATAACAATCTGTTAAGGATGCACGCTTCCGGTCCACAGGCATCCGCTCCTGAGGTGGTTGCACGTGGACTGATTATTGTTCTGGGTATGGCTACGGCCCTCCCTGCAGGGGCCGTCGAAATCGAGGAATCCACCGTCGCTCCCGTCGAGACCTCCACCGCGAATGACGGACAGCCCGACGACATTACAATCACTGAAGATGGGGAAATTGATCTCAGCGACCTGCCAGGTACCACCGCGATTACGGTCGACTCCGACAATACCATCACCAATGATGGCGAAATTCTCGCAGAAGACACCGACTACGTCACCGCTATTGCTGTCCGAACGGGTACGACGACAGGCATCACCCACACGGGTTCCATCGAATTGTCGGAAGACTATGACCGGGAAGACGAAGACGATGATGACGATGTGGACGGGCCACTCGCCATCGGGACGAACCGCGTGGGCATCGACGTCGAGAATGGTGGCACGATCACAGGTAATATCCTGCTCGATCATGGCTCCACGCTATACATAGAAGGCAATGATTCAGCGGGCGTACGCATCGGATCCGCGCTCGATGGCGATTACACGCAACAGGGCACAATTTCGGTTATCGGCGACAACGCCCTGGGTCTGAGCCTCGAAGATGACGTCGCCAGTGATGTATTGATCAGCGGCGCCATTACGGTTCAGGGTGAGAATGCGTCAGCTGTCACGATTGATGGGGATGTCTCCGGCAATGTGACGATTGAGAGTTCAATCAGCTCGACCGGCTTCACCAGCACCAGTTCTTCCAACTATATCGCGCCCGTCTATATCGACGACGATACTGAAGCGGTGGAGGATCGCCGCGATGCCGACGACCTTTACGACAATGCGAACGGCGTCCGCATCACGGGCAGTCTCGGACAAGGCCTGTTGATCAATGGCGCGGTCGACGACTTCACATCCGAAGAGGATGAGGATGACGAAACAAAGGATACGGTCGACGATTTCGATGAGAATCGAACTGCTGGAAGAATCTACAGTTATGGTTCAGCCCCGGCGCTCGCCATCGAAGCCAACGCTGGCGAAAACGTAGTCTTCTCGAGCGTCGTAGAAACCGTTCGCGATACCACCGATGATGATGATGACGATGACGTAGATGAAGTACTCGCCACGTTTTCTTTTGATCAGGGCCTCATCAATCGTGGGACGATTTATGCCAGTGGCGTGAATATCGGATTCGATGCGACGGCGCTCTCCATATCCGGATCAGAAGACGGAACCGGAACGGTTACAATTGATGGCGGCATCCTGAATTCCGGCACAATTCAAGGAACCGCCTACGAGGCTTCCGCCGTAGGCCTTCTGCTCGGCAACGGCACAGCAATCGGCACTCTCGAAAACTCCGGATCCATCGCCGCAACGACCTATACGTTAACGGACGACACCGCCAAAGCGTTGTTCATTTCCAACGGAAGTACGCTGGAAGCGATCCTGAATAGTGGATCCATCACCGCTTCATCAAATGGCTATGGTGGCGCAGCAACGGCGATCACCGATGAAAGTGATACGCTAAGATACATAACCAATACCGGCGCGATATCAGGCCTACTCATTTCAGACGGACGGGAAGATTCGGAAACAGGATCGTCCATCGCCATTGACCTGTCCGCACAAACGGCTGGCGCAACCATTATCCAGTATCAGGAAACTCCCACTGAAGATGTGAACGGCGATGACGAAATCGATGAAGACGATGTGACCGAACCTACAATCTATGGCGACGTCCGGTTCGGAACCGGCGATGACATACTGCAAATTCTGGACGGGGGTCTGGCAGGCGACATCTACTTTGGTGCCGGCGCCGCAACTTTCGACCTATCGGATGCCGAGTTTCTGGGAGACACCTATTTCGAGGGCGACACACTCAGCCTGTATATCGAGGAGAGTGAGATCGTGGGAGATTTCGACTTCGGCTCTGCGAGTGGAACGATCGACTTCCTGTCTTCAACGTTGCTCACGGGTAATCTGACGAGCGATGCTTACAGACTGGCCGCGACAATTTCAGATTCTGAAATTGTTCTGCTTGAAGACACGTCCTTGCAGCTTGCCTCCCTCTCCGTCACGGATGGTTCAACACTTGAATTCGAAATTGATCCTCAGAACCTGCGGACCACAGCCTTTCTGTCAGTTTCGGGAACCGCAGCACTGGGCAGCGATACTCTGGTACGCCCAACACTTACGTCATTCATCGACGGTGATTTTGCCGTCACACTGATCGAAGCGGGTACACTGATATACGACGAGGAAACCGCTGAGTTATCGACCGAAAACATTCCGTGGATATACAACGTATCACTGGAGACAGAGACGTCTGATACAGACAAACTCAATCTCGACTTTCGCCTCAAGACTGCCGAGGAACTCAGTCTCGACACGAACCAGTCCAGCGCCCTCTCCGCTATACTCAATGTTGCCACGAGTGACGATGATGTCGGATCTGCCATCACGCAGCTTTCGACCGAACATGACTTTCTAGAGGTCTACAATTTGCTGCTGCCTCAGCGCACTGAAGCCGCAACGCGCTATCTGGAATCCCAGTCGAACGCCGCTTTTGGCGCGTTGAGAAGCCATCTGGAGTTCACCCGTAGCTCCAGTGAATCCGGAAATGGAGCATGGGTGCAGGAAACCTATTCCCATGTCAGCTATGATGGGTCTGACGATGGGCCGGGATATGACGGCCGCGGTCTTGGCATCGCTCTGGGGTATGATCGCTCGCTGCTAGGCATAGATGCAATCGGCATCATGGGTACGATGAGCGACGGCAAGTTTGAGGAAAAAACTGGCGGCGAAAATCCTGTGACCATGAAAAGTCTGGGTGTCGGGGTGTATGCGACGGAGCAGATCGGGCGCGTAAACCTTCAGGCCGTTGGCCAGATCGCGAAGGTCGACCATTCCAGCTATAGAGAAATCGAGTTCGACGAGTATGTTTCAGAGGTCAGCGGCACATGGGACGGGATGACCACCGCGGCTTCACTCTTGGCATCAACCGAATTCGGGTCCGGGGCGTTCAGGATGACGCCATCAATTGGTCTGGACTACTTCAAACTTGATCAGGACGGATATTCAGAAACGGCATCAAACGGATTGAACCTATGGGTCAGCGACGCCAGCACAGACCGTGTCACCGCTGATGCCGGAATTGGCTTTGCCTATGTCTGGCGGGAAGGCGCAGACTCGTCTCGCACGGGTCCGGCCTATACCAGTTACAACAATTCCAATCGCTACCGTCCCATGGTTCGGGCTGGATTGGATATTGGCTATCGCTCCACGTTGTCTTCGACACCTTACGAAGTCGACGCTGGATTTGTCGGCTATGAGGACCGTTTTACACTCAGCGCCACCGAGGTGTTTGAAGATGCCGCCACGGTGGGACTCTCGCTACTGGCGGGGTCCGAACTCCTGAAAATTCGGTTTGGCGTGGATGGTGAGTTTTCAACCGACTCAACCGCCCTGACGGCCAACGCCGCCGTCAAACTCCGCTTCTGATCTCTCAGACACCATTTCTCTCTTCTGGATGCCGACTTCATGAGCCACAAAAACAAAACGCTCGCGCTCTCCCTGATCCTCTCTGCGCTCGCCGCTTCGCTGCAACCGACGGCGCTTGCGCAGGTGGGCGCAGAAGACAGCACAGGAAACATCGAAGCCATCATTATCAATGGCAACCAGCGGATCGAAGACCGAACCGTGATGTCCTACCTTCTAGTCGAACCTGGCTCACCTTTTGACGCGAACCGTATCGACCTTTCCCTCAAATCCCTCTTCGCAACCGGCCTCTTTGCTGATGCAAATTTTGACCGGGTCGGGAACCAGCTCATCATTACATTGGTCGAAAACCCAATTGTAAATCGGGTCATGATTGAAGGCAGCAAATCGCTCGGGGAAGAAAAGATCCGCGAAGAAATCCAGATATCGCCGCGCGGCGTATTCACCGCCGCTCGCGTGCAGGCAGACGTACAGCGCGTGATGGAACTCTACCGCCAATCCGGCCGGTTCGCGGCGAAAGTCACGCCCGAATATGTGCCGCTCGATCAGAACCGTGTGGATGTGGTCTTCTCGATTACAGAGGGACCTGTGTCTGGTGTACGAGCGATCAACTTCCTGGGAAATGAAACGTATTCAGACGACCGTCTTCGGTCGGAGATTGTCACCCGTCAATCACGTTGGTGGCAGTTCTTCTCATCAAACGACAATTATGACCCAGGTCGCTTGGAATATGACCGCGAATTGCTTCGTCAGTTTTACCAGAACAAGGGGTATTACGACTTCCGCGTAGAGTCAGCCGTGGCAGAACTAACGCCTGATCAGAAGGATTTCTACATTACCTATACAATCGACGAGGGCGAGATTTATCGCTTCGGCGAGATCAATGTCGAAACCGAGCTGGAAAAGCTCAACACGGACGCCTTGAAAGCGTCACTGGTAGCGCGATCCGGTGACCTGTTCCGAGGCGACACAATTGAAAACTCAATTGATGGCCTGACCTATGTCGCCGGGATCGGAGGTTATGCCTTTATTGATGTGCGCCCTGAAATCTCCGCCGATCTCGAAACGCATACGGTCAACGTGACCTTTCATGTCAATGAAGGTCCGCGTGTTTACATCAACCGCATCAATATTGTCGGTAATACCCAAACGCTCGATCGCGTGATCCGGCGGGAATTGCGCGTGACTGAAGGTGATGCCTTCAACCGCATCTTGCTGGATCGCTCGCGCAACCGCGCACGGGCCCTTGGCTACTTCAAAGACGTCGAAGTTACTGAGGTTCCCACCGCGGACCCTGACCAAATTGACGTGAATGTAAAAGTCACTGAGCAGCCCACTGGCGAGATGAGTTTCTCAGCTGGCTTCTCATCCTCAGAATCTTTCCTCGTAGATGTCAGCGTGGCACAGCGCAATGTGCTCGGGCGCGGGCAATCCGCGTCTGCTCGCCTGTCCACATCCAGCCTGCAGCAAATTGTGGACTTGCAGTATACGGAGCCACGTTTCCTAGACCGTGACATGTCCGCAGGTGTGAGTGCGTTTGCTACCCGCCTCGATTATTCTGACACCGATCTTGGCGGCTATACGACTGAATCTGTAGGTGTCAGCGGGCAGCTAGGTTTCCCCTTGTCAGACCGGCTGCAACTTGGCTTGAAATATACGTTGCAAAACGACAAAATCGACGTCGTCGATCAGAGCATCGTGATTGACTCGGACAGCGGCGAACGCCTGACAACCGAATACACTGTAGATGACAATGACACCCCGGGAGACACAAGCGATGATGTCGTGGGTGTCGCCTTTCTCACCGCTGATGACGTGCCATTGCCTGATGGCTCGCTGATCGTGGATGTATGCGATGCGCGCTATCTCAACAGATACTCGCTTTGCTCAAGTGAACGATCAGAAATCTCCTCGATCGTCGGGTACAATCTCCTCCTGGACATGAAGAATGACCCTATTGACCCCACTGGCGGGTTCGACCTGCTGTTTGGTCAAGACGTTGCTGGCCTGGGCGGGGACGTGAATTTCATTCGCACCAATGCCTCAATGAATATTTATCAGGGGATCACCAAGGGCGTCGTCGGCAGCCTGCGCCTGTCCGGCGGCTATATCGAACCTTATGGCACAAGCGATGCCAACTCCGAATACGGACAAACTACGCCGCAAGGGGTCAGGATCAACAATCGCTTCTTCAAGGGAGGCAACAGCTTCCGCGGCTTTGACACGGCCGGCCTCGGCCCCCGCATTGTCCAGATCATCCAGAATGATGATGGGACTGAAACAGTGAAACGCCTGAACGCTCTTGGCGGCAATGCGTTCTACCAGGCCAGCCTCGACCTGTCCGTGCCCAATTACCTGCCGGAAGAATATGGCATCAGGACCGGGCTTTTCCTGGAAGCGGGCGCCGTCGGGCTGCTCAGCGATATCGACAAGAGCGACCCGGTCGAGTTCACGGATACCTATGGCCGCGACGCAGTTCAGCTGGTGCAGGACGATCTGTCCCTGCGCGCCTCGACCGGGCTCAGCGTCTACTGGACCTCGCCCTTCGGCCCCATCCGGTTCGACTTCAGCCACATTCTCAAGAGCGAAGAATACGACCGAACGGAATCCTTCCGGTTCAGCACATCGACCCGGTTCTGACCGGGGATCAGGCGGCGGTCTTCAGGGGCAGGATGACCGTCGCCTTCAGGCCCCCGTCCGGTGCGTTTTCCAGCTCAATGCGTCCATCGTGCGCTTCGACCAGATTCTTCGCAATATGAAGACCAAGCCCGTGGCCGCCTGTCTCGCGGTTGCGCGAGTGTTCCAGCCGGACAAGCGGCTCGAACACCCGCTCAACGGAATCGCCGGGAATGCCGGGACCATCATCCTGGATTGTCACGATGGCCCTGCCCTGCCGCTCGACGAGATGTACACGCGCCGTGTCGCCATATCGCACGGCATTTTCGACAAGGTTGCGCAAGGCGCGGGTCAATTCGTCTGACCGTCCCATGACAATCGGTCGTGCCTCCGTGTCCTCGAAGGTGACGGCCAGACCGAGATCGCACAGGTCTTCCACAAGGCTGTCGACGAGCGAGTGCATATCAAGGG
>Ga0114916_1000226_pt1 | contig 41650 bp, 37 predicted proteins | sample MalvirAntarct_66_FD_83501 | JGI IMG/M metagenome (GOLD analysis project Ga0114916, IMG submission 83501) | Marine viral communities from the Global Malaspina Expedition - Malaspina viral metaG Antarct_66 | ecosystem: Environmental > Aquatic > Marine > Oceanic | place: West Anvers Island... | reverse complement strand
ATATTATAGTTGCCATATATTGTCCTGCCCATCGGTTAAGTCATTGGCTAAAATACCAGTTAATTCGCCGATTTTCTGTAAGTCAAAAGCGCCATGACTTTGGCGGGTAAACACGGGCAAATCTGCTGACAATCTTGCAAAATGGGCATTGCGACAAAATGGTGCTGCTCCCAATGCCTGCCCGACAACCTCCATTACTTGGCGAGCGACTTTCTCAACTTGTAATCTTAGCTGGCGTATGGCAAGTTCATGACTCAGCTGTGGCTGGCTATCTATTAAATCAGCAACATAATAAAAATACTGCTGAGTGACTGCCAATGCCGTACTAATTTGACCCAAATACATGGCTTTATAATCGTTTGGTTTTTGCTCATAGGCTCTGATTAAATAGTCTGCTAGGTAAGCGCTTGCCCCGTACCAGCAAGCAGAAACACCTGCGGCTCCATGCCAAAACCCCACTCGTTCTAGATAAGCATTGGCTATCCCAACTTGACTGGCTGATACATCATGAAACTGTAAAGTTGCTGTATCAGTGCCTTGCATCCCTATCGCCCGCCATCCCTCGTTATCAATCTCAATGCCAGTTTGCTGCATATCTACAATAAGTAATTGCGATTGACCGTTCTTATCACGATAGGTCATTAGCGCGCGATCAACAATGTTAGCGCCAGAACACCACTCTTTTGTACCGCTGATTTTACCCTGCTGATAATGAATAGGATCGGAATGACCCTCTGCTGCCCAAACAGCCCACAACCCTTGATCAGCTTTAGCATAGCCCACCTCATGTAAAATACTTAGCGCATCCAAGTGCGACTCAAACCATTTTGCAATCGTTAAATCAACACCTGCTACATAAGCCAAAATTTGCCAACGGATCAATGTACTTGATATTGCACCATTTACATTGGTAGCACCACTTGCCGGATGCGGGACTTTCTCGCTATAGGTGATTAAGGCTTTTAGAATGTCATGACGTAATGCATCAGTTAAGCCAAGCGTCCTAATGGTTTGATTATCAGTACGTATGATATTGTCTATACTGGCTTTAATCTCTGATAATAAAGGATTTGTTGCATCTAACGGTAGCATAAGGGTCTCCTAATCGTTCTTATGAGTCAGACATTTGGACTGTGACAGGTTTCAAAATATCTGTTTGTCGCCTTTTAACATCATACAGATCATTTAAAAAACTCTGCTGCCAAGCTTGCAAGTTATCTTTTTGCAGTCCTTGCAGTAGCGATTGATAGCGCGACTGCCGCTCACCTAATGGCATCGTCAGAGCAATGCTTAAACCTTTTGTCATACTTTTTGGCTGATGTGGGTCGATAATGACCGCAGCTTGCATTTGCGCCGCTGCCCCAGCGTAACGTGAGAGCAATAGCACGCCAGGATTATCAGGATTTTGAGCGGCAATATACTCTTTGGCAACCAGATTCATACCATCTTTGAGCGAATTGACCCAGCCGATATCACTCTGCCAGAACATCGTCATTAGTGTCTCGTGGCTTCTTACGCTTTCGTCATAGTTGATAGCTTGCCAAGTATCTGTAGAAGCATCTTTTGTATATTTACTAGGCAAAAACTGCTGATTAATATCATTAACAGCAGTTTTAACATCATGATGAAGTCGTTGATAAGCAGGCACATCTAAGCGACTAGGACAGGCGATTTGTAATAATTTCAGTTGATTCTGATAGGACGGATTTTGCTGTAAAAAATTGCGATATGCTGAAAAACGCTTTAACAAACCCTTTGAGTAATCAATTCTATCTACTGCAATAATCTGCTGGGCGTTATACTTTATGCCTTTTTTGCTCTGATGAGCTTTGACGGATTGTACTGAGCCGTGCGCAGACAAATGGCTAACCTGTTGTTGGATTCTCTCCACATTCACACCGATTGGATAAGCCTTAACCATTAAAGAATGCTGGGATTTTAAATCTAAATTGAGCAGTAACTGCACATCAGATGATTTATATAGACTAGCAGCATGTTTATCGTGTAAAACATTTATTGGTGAGAGCTCTAAAGAACATACCTCTAAAATCTTATCTGTTAAATAATATCTGCAAACCGCAAGACAGTTGGCTCTACCTTGATGAGTTTGTGTACCAAGTACGTCATAATGAGCAAGGTGCCTAATGAGCTCATCGCTTTTATCAAGCGATTGCCAAAATGGCAATGAGACAAATGGGATGTGTAAAAAAAATCCGATACGATTGTGAATACCCAACTGCCTACAATAATATGCCACACTTAAAAAGTGATAATCATGAACCCAAATCACATCATCAGGCTTAATAATCTTCTTTAATTGCTTAGCAAAAAGACGGTTTACCTCTTGATAGCCTGCGTAATCCTCTGGTGTTTCATGAATTAAATCAGGTCGCTCGTGCAATAATGGCCACAATACATTATTGGCAAACCCACAGTAAAACTGCTGATATTGCTCACCCGTAAAAGCAGTGGTCATATAGGTAATAGAAGTCTTGCCCTGTGATATATCTATGCCTGATAAGACGGCTTGTTTGGTAATACTAAATTCATGAGAGAAATCATCATCAAGTCTATTAACGATTTCACCATTCCAGCCCATCCAAATGACTGATTTTTCCATTAATACGTCTTGCAGTGCTATCGCCAGTCCGCCTGCCATTGGATTTTTATCAGGCATTTTAACCCGATTAGACAAGACGATTAAGCGGCTCATATCACGTGCCTCACTGTTTCTTTTGCTAGCATTGAATGCTCTTGGCAAAAGCTTAAAAAGCTATTCAGTAACATGGTGACCTCATGAGTATTACGTACATAGTAATTGGCATGCGTAGCCTCACTACCAACCTTAATCCCCATTCCTTTTAATGGCTGTGGTTGACTGACTATTATTTGATTTTCACCTTGTACAGCGATAAACCCTGCTTCATCCGTAATATCATCACCGATAAAAATAGGTAAAATACTATTACTACTCTGCATTCTTTTTAATAAAGTCAGAATTGCGCTACCTTTATCCACTCCTTTTGGCACTACCTCCCAAACACATTTACCGGATTTCAATGTCCAGTTAGCATGAGTTTTTAAGGCTTTTACCATGATGGTATAAGCCGCATCAGCCAAAACAGGGTTCTTTCGGAAATGGAGGGCGACAGAATAGGGTTTATCTTCTACGGTGAAGTCATCAAAGGGAATGCAAGATTGGATAATAGACTTTCTTATTACAGCAAGTTCCATGATGTCAACAGATACAACATGTGTCTCATTATGATCACTGATATCATCAAACGCTATTTCTAGTCCATGCGTTGCGGCAATCGGTAATGTTAAAGGAGACAGCATTTGCCTTGCTTCAGCCAAACTGCGTCCTGTTACGACAGCAAGTTTTACACCATGGCTTTGTATTTTTTGTAGAAGAATCAAGGTTGATGTTGGGATAACGCTGTCTTTTGGATTCAGTGTGAAATCAGCTAACGTACCATCTATATCTAGAAACAAATAATAATTTTGCTGAGGGCATAAATAGTCAGCAAAGTTTTTTGGCAGAATATAGATAGGTCGCCTATTTATGCTGGGATTTCTTCCTGAAGTCACGTTTCTTCCCTTTTAATATGAGACCATTTTTCGCTCTAACACCACCTAAGTTTGAAATAATTTAGCTGCTAAAAGTTACTGCCGTTTTTAATATGGATCTATAGGAAGGCCACTATTAAGCAACTAAATCTAATAAGAAGTGTGCCATAGCTCCAGTAAAAATCTAGTGACCAGAGTGTGCTGTTTGACGTGAGTTCTGTAACTCATTGAACACGGTTGCCATTTATAGCAGGCCGCTATACATTGTGTGTAATTCAATGGCGCTTAGCTTTTCGCATAGTGCGCTCATTTTTAACTTGCAGCTCTTGTAATAGGCTACTTTCTCTTTATCCTCTAAGCTGTTTTGATAAGTAAAATCGTCCAATAGCATTAAACAATTTGTAATTAACTTGAGATTATTTAATGATAGATCCTCATACTTACCCAAAGCATGCGACTTGATTTTTGAGCGTAATTCAAATAATCCCAAATTACAGCCCCATATTTTTTAATCAGTTCGTCCCTTGATTCTACGCTACTCTTATCATTTTCTTTCATCGCAACCCTCAAACTATATGCTCCTGTGCTTATAACTACCCATTTTTTATAAATGACTAAACATCAAGCCAATGCTGTTGTCTGGCATAAAAAAGCTGTTTGGGCGTATCGATATCATAGCTAAGTTGATGGTTTATGACCGTACTTAACTGATTGGGCGGTAAGGCTCTAATCAAATAGCGCAAACCTTTATCCCCTATCAGTGCTGGTTGCCACTGTTTGAGACGCTCAACATTAATGACTATCGGAAGACCGGTGATATTATTTTTACTTGTATCAGTAGAATACGCTTTATCTACACATTGATAACGACTAGCGACCACTGTGCTTTTGAACGCTAATAATTTTTTCAAATGCTCACTATCTAATAATACTTGATCTACCCCCATGATTAACACTCGATTAATCAACGAGACTTTCAAGTTAGTCAGAGCTTCAATACCAAGAGACAAGCTATGCGCCATACCCGTTTTAGGTATTAAATTAATCACGGTATAGATTATTGGATTTTGACGGACCAACCCATTAATCGCATCAGTGATTGCTGGTTGTTCTTGAGGAATGACAACAATAACGGCAAGAGGCTTTGTGGCTAATGCTATTTTAGTCATATAACAGATGAGCGGTTCGCCATGCTTGCTGAGCAGTTGCTTAGATTGACCAAGACGCTGGCTCAGACCACTTGCCAAGATAATAACAGCGTGGTCTTTTTTATCATTTTCTGTACTGCTGGGCAATGAATTTTTGGTTGGTAAAATAGAATTATTAGTATCAACATCGCTAGTCATGGGCGTAATCATTTTTATAATTATTGAAGACTGATTGCTCTGAGGTTTGAATAGTATATTGACTATTTGGCAGTGATGTTTGCGGCGCGTGCCCATGAATCACCGCGCTCATTTGTGCCATGATACTGAGTGCCAATGCTTCAGGTCCATCCCCACCCAACTTATAACCGATAGGATAATGCAGTTTACGAATACCATCAGCTAAAATATGTGGGTTAGCACTTGTCTCACTAATTTCTTTGATTAAACGCTCAGTACGATAGCGAGGTCCCAGTTGTCCAAGATAACGATATTGAGCAGAATGCTCTAGTAGTACGGCTAGTCGGGCGCGGTCTTGAGCCAGACTATGAGACATCACAGCAACGGCGGCGCCAGCACTGAGATTGAGCAATGTTTCGCTATCATCCAAGGCTAAACACAATACTGAATCTGCTTGGCTAAAGCGCAAACGTGTCGCATATTGGGGTCGACTGTCTATGACGGTGACATGCCAATCTTGTAGCTTTGCCATTGTCACCAGCGGTATAACATCGTTACCTGCCCCGCAAATCAGTAATCGTGTCTGTGGGCAAATGCGCTGCAATAACCACTCACTCTCATGCTGCCGATCACCTGTAGGTTGTAACTCTAAATCGCTCGTTAACTTAATGTATTCAGCATTTTTTTTATGAAACTTATGGTTTGATAGTTTTTGAATGGTATTTAACAACATATCATCTATAAACGTATTCGAATCGCTTATCATGTTGCGGTTCAAATATAAATCGGTCAGACTTCCTGTCTTTAAATACGTATCTAAATAAATGCGGCTACCAACTTGCATCCCCATTCCTTTAATCTTTGCACTATCCGACCTAATAAGAGTGGCAATTGTTACTGGCTGTTGAGTATTACGAACCTGACGAATTAGATCCAATAGCGGTATTGCTGTCGCTAAACGCTCAAACAATACATGCACTCGTCCATTACAACCCAAGCCAAAATTGAGCTCGCCCTCTAAAAGACTGTCTTCAGACATATCTGCATCTTTAATACTAGAATTATCATCTTCTACAATAGACAAATCAGAGTCACCATTTTTATGATACTCAATGTCATCCCCTGTTTGGTATATCTGGACACTCGCGCCATGACGGGTCAGCCAAAATGCACGTTTGATAATATGCGGCTCAAGGCAGCCGCCGCTAATCATCCCAACCGAACGTCCATCGGCGCAGATAAGCATCTTCGCACCTGGTTGCCGATACGCCGAGCCTTCTGTACGAACTACGGTAGCTAATACAGCATCGATGTTTTGTTGTATCGCTTGCGCAGCAAGGTCAAGGATATCAGCAGCTTGATTCATAACGTTCCTTATAGACTTATCAGTAAGCTTAGAGAATAAGCTAAAAAAACCCTCTGTTTAATCGGGTTTTTTTAAGCAAAACAGTATTTGATAAGAATCAATCTGGCAGTTGGTCAATAAGCTTATCTAGAGTAATGGGGAAGTCTCGAACCCGGATACCGACTGCATTATAGATAGCATTTGCAATCGCTGCTGCTGCGCCTGAAATTGCTGTTTCGCCAATCCCTTTGATATGCATTGGGTTGGTATAACGATCATCTTCTTCTAGCAAAATGACATCCAGTTGCGGTACGTCAGCATTCACAGGAATATGGTATTCAGAGAGGTCATGATTACACAAGCGTCCGTCATGCTTATCATGGATAACTTCTTCCATCAACGCCGAACCTATGCCAAAAACCATACCACCATAGCATTGTGAAGTAGCAGTTTTGTGATTGAGGATACGCCCTGCGGCAAACACACCTGTCATACGCTTGACTCGAATCTCACCCGTCACTCGGTGCACAGCGACTTCCGCAAAATTGGCACCGAATGAAGATTGGCGATGGGTTTTTTCGTTTTTACCCGGTTTAATACTGCCTTTAGCACTTAACTTTTGGTCGTCATATTGCGCAACAATATCGGCTAGTGAATAACTATTATGGCCACTAAAATCATATCTGCTTTGTTTAGCCTTCTGCTTCTCCGGCAAGCGTTCCAATACAGATTTAGGGAGAGGCACGCTCGTTTTTTCTGCTAACTTCTCTACAAGTTCAGTGGCGACATCCTTACCAGATTCAATGATAGTCTCTGTTACTGTAACTTCATGCTCTCCTATTTTGCTAATCTGCCCGTCATTTAGCTGGATGGTGTCGGAATATAGTCCAACTTTGTCTGCCAGCATTTCACGCAATTGCTGACACGCCAGATAAATACTGCTACCTGAGCTTGCCGCACCCATGCTACCGCCTGAACCAACGGCTGGCGGCATACTGGTATCGCCAAGTTTCATCTCAATATGGTCAACCGGTAGACCAAGTAGATCAGCAGCAATTTGGGTAAATACGGTATAAGAGCCCGTACCAATATCGGTCATATCCGTTTCAATAATGGCTTTGATCCCAAGCGTTTTTGAGTCATCGATTTGTAGGGTTGCTCTTGCTTCAGAAAGCTTTAACTGATTACCACGGACAGCGGCAGCCATACCAATACCCAACCACCAGTCTCCTTCTAAGCACTTAGCAGGCATTTTATTGCGCTTCTCCCAACCAAACTGCTCAGCCCCTTTTTCCATACAGGCGATCAGTTGCCGAGTTGAAAAAGGTATCTCTTTACTGGGATCTTGCTTAGGCTCATTACGGCGGCGCAGCTCTATCGGATCGATATCTAACTGAATGGCCAACTCGTCCATCGCACATTCAACAGCAATTAATCCGACGGCCTCGCCAGGCGCGCGCATGGAACCTGATAGGACTTTATTGACATCAACCATCTGATAGTCGACCTGACGATTTTCGCCGCGGTATAAGTAATGCGTAGACAACGCTGTGGGCTCAAAGAAGCTCTCGCCGGGTAAATTGCTAGTGACGGTATTATGGATAAAGGTATTAATAATACCGTTTTTATCGCAGCCAATGCCGATACGTTGACGCGTATCTGAGCGTCTGATGGTGGTTTCCATGACTTGCGGACGAGTCATCACAATCAACACCGGGCGCTTGAGCTCTTTTGCGGAGATTGCTGCAGCAATCGATTCAGGGGCGATACCAAGTTTACTGCCAAAGCCGCCGCCAACGTAACGAGCAATCAGTTGCACATTATCGGGATCCAAATTTAGGGCATCTGCTACTTGTTGTTTGCAAGATGACAACATCTGGTTGGAGGTATACATGATTAACTTGCCATCCTCCCAATAAGCCAATGTGGCATGTGGCTCCATAGGGGAATTACTTTGGCTTGGCGTATGATAAATCTGATCAAACGAAACCGCTGACTCTTTAAGTCCTTGCTCCGGATGCCCCTGTTTGTGATTTTTATCAGAGCCTTCCGCTTCATTGACTGAATGGGCGTTTTCTAACGCTGCCTCAAAATCTATGACGGCATCTTCTGTCTCGTCTTTATAAGTCACCTTGAGGGCTTTTGCGCCTTCAGTAGCCGCTTCAAAAGTTTCAGCAATCACGGCAGCTATTGGCTGACCATGATAAAAAATCTCGGCCGCGCCCTGAGTAGGAGCTTTTTTCTTTCCGCCTTGCTGAGCGTTACGCAAAAAATGCTTGGGGTCAGTGACCACTTTAATAATACCAGGAAGCGCTTCTACTGCACGGCTATCAATGTGCTTTACCTTGCCTTTAGCAATGGTCGCACCCACTAAGACGCCGTAAACCTGCCCTTCAATATAAAATTCTGCGCTATAAGGCGCTTGTCCACTGACTTTCAAGGAACCGTCTACACGGTTGATAGGTTTACCAACCAATTGACTGGCAGTTTTATCAAAAAGAGTATCAACCGGGTTATCCATGGTCATTTTTTTGGTAGGTTCTGATGGCAGTACTGAGTCCAATAGTGACATAATTATGCTCCCTTACCCGTTAGTGCGCGCTCAATAACTTGCTTTAACAAGCGACGCGTCAGCGGTATCTTAAAATCGTTCTGACCACTACCCTTGGCATCTTTTAATAGCAAATCTGCCGCTTGCGAAATAATGTTGACGTTACCGTCTGTACCTATGAGTAATGCTTCAACCGCTTCATTACGCCAAGGCTTAGTGCCAATACCACCAAATGCCAAACGTACCGTTTCTAATTTTCCTTGATTATTAACATTGATTACTGCCGCGCAGGACACTAAAGCAAAGGCGTAAGAGGCGCGATCACGAACTTTGTCATAAGTGTGCATGCCTTTCACTGGAGCTGGGAGAACAATATGAGTAATCAGCTCCCCTGTCTCTAAGACAGTTTCGATATTTGGCGTGTCTTTTGGCAAGCAATAGAAGTCTTTAATCGGAATCTGGCGCGAGGTGCCGTCTGCTTTGAGCGTCTCAATAGTGGCATCAAGTAAGCGCATTGCTACCGCCATATCTGATGGGTGCTGAGCAATACAATCATCACTCGTTCCTAAGACAGCAAGCGGACGATTTTCACCTTTAATAGCGGGACAACCAGAACCAGGATTGCGTTTATTACAAGGACTATCGGGCTGATAAAAGTAGTAACAACGGGTGCGTTGTAATAGATTGCCGCCTGTGGTCGCTTTATTACGCAATTGTCCTGAAGCCCCTGCTAGCATCGCCCGAGCTAATACAGGGTAGCCTGCCGTAACCGCTGGGTGCGCAGCCAAATCACTATTTGTCACCAGCGTACCGATGCGTAACCCACCATCAGCGGTAGTCTCTATTTGTTGCAGCTCTAAGCGCGTAATATCAACCAATTTTTGAGGAGTCTCAATCTCAATCTTCATTAAATCTAGTAAATTGGTGCCACCGGCAATAAAAGATGCATCCTCAGGCGTGGCAAACATCACGGCTTGTTGCGGTTCAAGGGCACGGATATATTCAAAGCGTTTCATAAACGTTCTCCCTTAGCACTGGCCGCATTGGGAACATTAGCAACATTGGCAGTTTGCTTTACCATTGAATGACCGCCAATTTGTGCCTCGCTAGGCGGCGGCGACCAAACCCCACTAATAGCTGCATCGGCTGGGCTATTATTAGGCGCATCTTCGGTCACTGAAGAAGAGTTTAATACTTGCTTTTCAAGTACCTGTGAGATGGCTTTGATAATATTAGGATAGGCTGAACAGCGACAGATATTGCCACTCATGCGCTCAGCAATTTCTTGTACTAACAGTCCATTAGGATTTTGCAGATCAGTAGTTACATGACTTGGCCACTGTTGTTTGATTTCCTCTATCAATGCCGTTGCAGAACAAATTTGTCCCGGCGTGCAATAGCCACATTGAAACGCATCATGATCTTTAAAAGCCTGTTGCAATTCTGATAGCGATTCAGGTAGTCCGATACCTTCAATGGTGGTAATCTCATCACCATCGTGCATAACCGCTAATGTCAAACAAGAATTGATTCGTCGACCATTAATAATCATAGTACAAGCGCCGCATTGCCCATGATCGCAGCCTTTTTTTGGTCCTGTGATATGTAGATGGTGACGACATACATCCAGCAATGTCGTTCGCGGGTCAAGATTATCAAACTCATAATCCTGCTGATTAATCGTTAACGTTAAATTAGACATGCTGGCTTCTCGCTGGCAAAAGATAATAAAATATTAGATTAGGTCTTGTAACTAGTCTATAGATTAAATGTTAACTGTTAACTACATTCAGTTATTGCTGTTGTATTTTTCGGGATCATGAGATTTTGGTAATTTGAACTACGAACCCATAATGGGCGCAGTTCGATTAATTTCCGACTGCGCTACTTGTTCAGATGATCCTTGCGCTACATTTTTCCACCTTCATCACCAGCGCTCGGACCGATATCAATAATCCAATCGCTATTTATGACAACCTGCATATCGTGCTCAACCATAATAACCGTATTGCCAGCGTCAACAAGAACCTTACAATCACCTAGTTAGCTCTATCAGTACCAGTCAAAATACAAGAAAATCGTATTTCTAAAGAAGATTGGAGCAGTTAGTAACAGTCGTAACCTTTCGTCAAGTTTCATAAAGCTACGCAACGTCATAATCCTTTATCATTCCCTTTGTCGACAGAGTAAGGCTTCATCAAGACATTTTGTTTGATGGTAAGTCTTGCTTCTCAATCAATAATTCATGTTTGAATACGAATTTGGAAGGAAATGATAATGAAAAATACAATGATAAGCGCTATTGTAGCTGCTACCGTTTGTTTTGCTATGATTGGTCAAGCAAGTGCTGCACCCGCGCCGCATGTTGCAAAACATCATGTTACCCATCCAAAGCAACATAAAGCTCCTCAGAAAGTAATGGTTAAAAAAGTTGCACATAAGAAGGTTGCACATAAGAGAGTTGTGGCTCAACACCATAAACCTGCACCTAAAGTCGTATATGTTCAAAACCGTCGTTAATTAGCATACATTTAATGGTATTATTTGATGAAAAAATAGCTCCTAGTTAGGAGCTATTTTTTATTGTGTTGCAGGTTGTAATTTCATCTATGGTCGTTTGAGCAGCAACGCGTGCTTGCTCTATAACCTATATACCTCCTGCCCCTTTACTTGATGCCTCACTGTTTTCGACCAATATTGCTGCAGCGCTTTTTTTAAGAGTTGCCCACTGCCCATCATCAACATAAATACCTTCTTTCCATGCCCTTTGATGGGTTGCATACAACTCATCTGTTGATACTTTACGATCAAAGTACTGAATATCCTGTTCAATATCAAAGTTGGTTGTTGATAACTCAATGACCATGTCATTGGTATTATAATTTGCCTGCGCTTCATTAAAAAATATAGATCAGGATAAACAAATCTTTTATCTAAAGTAAATATCGTATGCTTGGGTGCGCTACCATTGTCCCACTTCGCCAAACAAGCAATGCCTTTTGCTGCCAGTTTTGCAAGCTCACTATAAGCCAGCCAGCGGTTATGACAATTTTGCAAATACACTTTAAAATGATTTCGACTGCCCATCTTTTCAATCATATAATCCATCACTGCCGGTAAATGACAGACCAAACTGCTCCCATGCAAGTCTAGTCTGACTTCACCCTCGCCTTGATAGATGATATCAATCGCAACATCACGTTCAGACAAAATAAAAGGACTGGCATTATTGAAATGCAAAATGCCATTTAGACCAGCCATCTGTAGCTCAGCTACCATGGAAGCAATAAGGTCAGCTTCACCTACTTCACGTTGCATGCCCAAAAAAGCTTTATTCACCATGGTCACTATTTCGTTATGCGATACAATCATGGGTTAGCCCTCTTTTCGGTACAGATAAATTTGGTAACAAAGGAAACAGCCACTCATCGCTGTGTACTTCAGCAAACAAAGGCGCACCTTGGAATAGCGTGACACGCACCCAGCGATCTGATCTTGGATCGAACTTAGTGGCGCCAAACATAGACAATTTACAGCGTAACAAATGCATTGGTAATGCCGTTTTTTGTAGCACATTAATCTGAATATCGCCCATCTTTTTATGCCCCATTGTCCAGACGCGCCGAGCAATAGAACGATACTTTGGTTGCTTTAAGATAAATTCTGATAACAATTGCTGTGGATCCGCTTGTTGTAATGCCAGATATAAAGTATTCGCCTGCCTACCAATATCTAATAGGAATTCCTTATCATCGCCACGCTCTTGTCCGCGCACACCCATTCTTGGCTCTTCTTTATCTTCTGAGCGATACCAGAACCAATAGACATTATCTTCTGCCTCAAAATCAATACTGATCGCCCATTGATAACGCGCTTCTAATACGTCAATCAAATCTTGTACGACTTTGCCACCGAGCAGCGACATGGTTTCATCAGCATTGGCTTGCCCTGCAAACGTATCAACAAGCTCAGGATAAAGCTCCATCAGGCAAGAAGTAATGACCTCTTGGCTCTCAAAACTAAGGTGTGCCTGACGCTGTAAAAAATCAGCCCACGTAACACATCCTTCAATCTCGCTCATAAAGTTGTTTTGTAACTTATTCAGCTCATCAACGACGGTACTATTCAATAGAATTTGCGGCTCATTAATAGTCACCACTTCAGAGAAATGCTGGATAGCGCGCTTCATTAAATGTGAAAGCTGCTGGATTTTATTATTATTACGATCATCTTCAATATCACAGACCAACACCGCTTGTAGCGCTCCTTCACGCGCACTCAGCCATTGATCAACGACACAAGGATGATTAATGAGATAAGGTGCCATTCCAAGACCAGTCGCATTACCTATGCCCAGATACTGCTTAATCTCCGGATGCAAGCTGACTGCTTTAGCACCGCCCTTTTTTTGAGCCAAGTAATCGACCCAGTCAAGGCTAAACTCTCGAATGAGATACACGGCACACATCTGGGCGCGAAAAGATTGATTAAAATCCTCGCTGTGATCTAGTGGTTTAAAGTCATAAATACCAAATTTACCATTACCATAAACTGCCGTGGTACGCAGGATATAAACCACTTGCGCAAGTACGTCCAAATCAGGCTGTTGACCTTCAGCAAGTGAGCTGACAATATGATCAAAGACCCGCACGCTTTTGTTGGCACGTGCCAGCACCATCACCATATTAGAGTTACGACCCGCTTCTTGTAATGGCACATTGGCTTTTAGATTTGCCAGTAGCTCGTCTCCTATTTCCCCGTAAACGAGGGCAAAGGTGACATCCCATTTTTGCGCAATGACGCGATCATTACGTTCTTCATCAGCAATCTGATTGCAAAATACCACCAAGTGATAGACGTGTTCAGGCGTTTGTAAACGATAGATGACCTGTCCATAGCCGTCGTTATCTAAATCCCACAGATGCTTGCTTAATGTCCAATGCTCTTTGTCGATTTTGCGCAATAACGTACGGACGAAGCTAATACGCGTTTGGTGCATAGCGCCGAGTCGTTCAGAATGCATCACCACCTCGGGTGTACGGAAGCTGACTGCATCTAGCTTATCGTTGTTTGGCAAAGTATGTTCCATATAACTATCACCTTCAATAATGTGTTGAACCAACCACCTTTTAATACTGTAGATTTGCGGTTTTTATGAGCAAATAAACTATCAGCGATAACAAAGCGCTACCTAATCAACTTCTTTACCAATACTTTTTTCGACAAGTTGCTCTTCGATAAGCTGATGGGCAGTCTCCACCCTATTAGGGCGATAAAGATCTTGATCTCTTGCCATCTGCTTGGCAATTTTTGGTCCATTCCACAATGATGGCAGCAAAACAAAGGAGACAGGCACCGCCGTAATAACAATAAAGGATTGTAACGCCGTCACCCCGCCTGCACCAAGTGAGATAAGAACAATCGCCGTGACCCCCATCATGATGCCCCAAAAGGTACGAATGATAGCATTTGGCTCTCTCTCACCACTGATAACGACACTGATGGTATAGGTCATCGAATCACCAGTAGTAACAATGAAAACCATAGTTAGAATGATAAATAACAAGGAGGTTATCAAAGGAAATGGCAGCTGCTGAGTAATGGCAAGCAGTGCACCTGGAAGATTAAAGCCTTCAAATGCTGTACTCACACTACCAGGATTGGCAATCTCAAACGCAAGACCTGAACCGCCGATGACTGTGAACCAAAAGCAGGTAACCAATGGCGCCAAAATGCACACGGTCGTAATCAATTCACGAATCGTGCGACCGCGTGAGATACGAGCAATAAATATCGCCATCATCGGGCCATAACCCAAAAACCAACCCCAAAAGAAAACCGTCCAACCACCAAGCCAAGCTTCATCACCGCGATAGGTTGCCATCGGGATAAAGTTTTGCACCATAGTGCCAACACCTTGAATATACCCATTAACAATGAACTTGCTAGGACCAAACATCAAAATAAAGACCATCAGACCAAAGGCCAATATGACGTTAAAACGACTGAGCAGCTGCATACCTCGAGCAAGACCACTAATGGCTGAGAGCGTATAAAGTGCAATAGCAAAGATGATGATGATAAGTTGGGTAGTAAAGGTATCAGGAATACCAAACAGCGTATTCAACGCATAGCTGGTTTGTAAGCCCAAAAATCCAATAGGACCGATCGTACCGGCAGCAACAGCGACAATACAGCAAGCATCGATAATTGCACCCGTTTGACCTGTCAGCACGCGCTCACCAAACATAGGGTATAAAAGCGTGCGCGGCTTAAGCGGCAAGCCTTTATCATAATGTAGATGCATCACCACAATAGCCGTCAAGCTACCGACAATTGACCAAGCTAGAAATCCCCAATGCATAAAGGACTGAGATAGCGCATTAAAAGCGCGTTGTTGGATATCAGCGGTTTCAGCATAGACAGGCGGTGCGCTAACGAAATGAGCGATAGGTTCAGCGGCTGCCCAAAAGACGCCGCCGCCAGCGAGCAGCGTACAAAATAAAATCGCCATCCATTTAAAACCGTCCATCTCAGGCTTCGCTAGATTACCTAAAATGACGCGCCCCGTGCGACCTGCGCCGACTGCTAGTGCAATCACAAAGGTCGCTAACAATAAGATTTGCCAAAAAGGACCAAAGACCGTTGCCGACCAAGAAAATCCGATATTAATGAGTTTTCCCAAACGCTCTTCGGCAAAGATGGCCATAAGAACAAAGGCAATGATAAAGCCGCCACTGTACCAAAATGCTAGGTTTTTTAGCCCTAAAGTATCTGATGGAGTCTCTACATGCATTAAATTATCCGCTATCTTATCGGTTTCGTGAGAGCGTCCTTGCTCATGTCGCTTACTGTTAAATCCTTTTAAATCAGCCATGATGTGATTCCATATGATAATGTTGCGTCATTTAAATTGGCGTTTTATCTAAACCGTCTTACCCATCTATACTTTAATGATTGTGACTTTCATGCTCGTGAATTTGAGTTTAGCCAGCATTTTAGAAAGCGAGTTATGTGCCTAGCATTTATACTAAAGGCTTAATGCCACTCTCAAGAAAATTAAACCAGTTTTGTCCAATGATTTTTCCAGCATCAGCATCATTAAAACCATGTTTGAGCAGACCGTTATAAATATTCTCCATACCATCTTTGCCTGCAAACCATGGCAAAGTATCCGGCCAACCTGAATTGTTGGCATTACCTTCGCCATAATCCATTGCCTTTGACCAGCGTCCATTGCGCATCCATTCAAGTACCGCTTGTGGTTGGTTCAGGCACAAATCACTACCAATTGCTAAATGCTCAACCCCATATTTATCAGCACAATCAGCAACCATGCTGCAAAAATCATTGAGCGTACAATCACTACCATTCGGCAGATGAAACGGATATAGGCTAAAACCTAACAGCCCGCCTACTTTGGTTAAGGCACTAATAACGGTATCAGATTTATTACGCAGTGCATCGTGTGCAGCCGTTGGATTGGCATGACTGATACATATCGGGCGCGTAGAATGCTCAATCGCTTCAAGCGTTGAACGCTCTGCGCTATGCGACATATCGATAATCATCCCAACTCGATTCATCTCTGCTATCGCCTGCTGGCCAAAGCGCGTAATGCCACTATCATTCTTCTCATAACAACCGGTTGCTAGTAGGCTTTGGTTGTTATATGTCAGCTGCATAATCAGTAGTCCTAAGCGGCGCATCACGCTGATAAGACCAATTTCATCATCAATCGGCGAGCAGTTCTGTGCCCCAAAAAGGATACCGACTTTACCTTGCTGCTTTGCCATCTCAATATCAGTAACTGAATACACTGGCAAGATAAGATCCGAGTTTTGCTCAAAGCGTGCATGCCATTCCGCAAAACGCGTCATTGTCTGCCGTGAATCCTCGTGATAAACCAAGGTGGCATGTACCGCATTAATACCGCTGGCTTGCAGCATTTTGAAATAGTCACGATCCCAATGGCTATACTGTAAGCCGTCAATGACGATATGGTCTTGATACATAGTTAATTCCTTTTATACTTTTACGAATGCATTGTGGCAGGAGAATCTTTACCAGCCACACATCACTATTAGTACCTGTCATTAACTGACTTTTAATAAGCCTTTTGATAAGCCGTTTTGACAATGGTATAAAACTCTTTAGCGTACTGACCTTGTTCACGCGTGCCAAAGCTGGACTCTTTACGACCACCGAAAGGCACATGATAGTCCGTACCAGCAGTGGCTAGATTGACCATGACGCAACCTGCTTGGACTTGCTCTTTGAACATCGCGCTATTACGCAAGCTTTGGGTGATGATGCCGCCGGTGAGACCAAAGCGGGTATCATTGGTCATCGCAATCGCTTCCTCTAAACTGCTAACGCGCATGACACAAGCTAGGGGCGCGAATACTTCTTCTTGATTGATATCCCAGCTGTTATCAGTCTCAGTAAACAAGGTAGGCGACATATAATAGCCATCATGCGGCATATCTAAACGCTCGCCACCAAAGGCTAAATTGGCACCAGCTTGTTTGGCCTTTTCAATCCAGTCTAGGTTGGATGCAAGTTGCTTATCATCAACCACAGGACCCATAAAGATACCATCATCAAGCGCATGACCAACTTTTAGGGTTTTCATTTTTGCGATGACACCATCGACGAAAGCATCATGAATACCATCCATGACAATCAAGCGTGAAGATGCCGTACATTTTTGTCCTGAACCGCCAAACGCCCCTGCGACCGCCGCCGCAATCGCGACTTGTAAATCGGCATCATCAGCGATAACCAAGGCATTCTTACTGCCCATCTCAAGCTGGCAGCGCACAAAGTTTGGCGCGGTTGCAGCGGCGACCTTGCGACCGGTTGGCACAGAACCTGTGAAGCTGACCGCATCAATGTCTTTAGAATTAATCAGTGCATCACCAACTGATGAGCCGCCACCCAATACCAAGTTAAACGTGCCTTCAGGCAACCCTTGACGATGAATGATTTCAGCTAATGCGACCGCACTGGCTGGTGTTAAATTGGCAGGCTTCCAAATGACGCTATTGCCGAATGCTAAGGCTGGGGCAATTTTCCATACAGCGGTTGCGGTTGGGAAGTTCCAAGGAGAGATAATGGCGACGACACCGACTGCCTCACGAGTGACTTCCACTTTAACCCCTGGACGTACTGAATCCGCAGTATCGCCCATTTGACGCAACACCTCAGCGGCATAATAATGGAAGAACTGACCTGCACGATAAAATCTCGCCGCGACCCTCAAGAAATGGCTTGCCTTCTTCACGTGACAATAAAGTACCTAATTCATCGCAACGGGCAATCATCTCATCACCAATCGCCTGCAAAATAGATTGCTTCTTCTCTAACGGCGTTGCCTCCCACTTTGGCTGCGCTTGGCGGGCAGCAGCAATAGCGTCCTTGACTTGATCGCTACTGGCTTGGGCGAACTCGCCGATAGTTTCAGTGATATCAGATGGGTTAATATTAGCAATGGTATCGCTACCCGCTTGCCATTCACCATTGATATAAAGGGATTGCTGCGGGTTTTGCTGTAATACTTTTTGTGTGTTTTGAGCTGACATAGTGGCGTCCTCAGTTTATTAAAATTCAAATGATAAAATGATTTAAAGAGCTGTATAAATATAGTGAAAAACTATGGTACGTTCGCGTATACGACTAGCTCAACCAACATCTCTTCACGAGCAAGTCCTGCTATCACTAAAGCCGCGCGATTTGGATAGGGTGCTGTAAAATATTCCGCATAGACTTGATTGACCGTTTTTAGATATTCACGATCAGTAACATAGATAAGTACCTGTAAGACTGAGTCCATGCCTACATTGGCACATTCTAAAGTATGCTTTAAATTATTAAGGGTTTGCCGAGTTTGGGCTTCGATACCACCTGCGACCATATCACCGTTTTCATCAATAGGAATTTGCGCGGTGTATAATGTGCCATTACTCGTGACTGCCCATTCAAGAGGTGCTTTTGAGGCATAAAGTGAAGTCTGAACCGCTTGTCTGGTTGAGGGAGTCGTCATATCGTCATATCCTTTGAATGAATGGTTTGGCAATTTCTGTGTTATTGATTATCCTACGCAATAAATAATGACAAATCTAACTAATTAAATATTAAATATGATAGATTTAATCTATCGCTATAATAGATAGTATCTGATCAACGGCAGCAAGCACAAAGGCACTAACGATTATGAAACTACAACAGTTACGACATTTTTTGTTTGTGGTAGAAGAAGGGGGTTTTCGTGTGGCAGCCAACCGCGCTAATAGAACACAGGCCGCATTATCCGTCTCCATAAAGGAGCTGGAAAAAACACTGGATCAGCGTTTATTCGAAAGTGGCAATAAAGCAACATTGACGCCGTTTGGGGAAAGTTGCTTGCCAAAGATTCAGCAGTTCATCAGTGTTTACCAAGCATTTGAGGAGGACTTAAAATCGACCGCAGCAGGCGATAAAGGGAAGATAAGAATTGCTAGCGTACCATCACTGGTGACTAAGTTACTGCCTAGTGTATTGGTCGCCTATTCAAAGAAATACCCTGATATTGAAATTGTTTTGATAGATGATAACGCGGTTGGCGTCGCAAATCGGTTGCTTACGGGCGAGGTGGATTTGGCATTAGGTAATTGTACGAGTATCAATCAAACAGATATTGATTTTACCCCACTTATATCAGACCCTATCGGTGTGGTTTGTCTTAAAAGCAATGCGCTGAATCATGAATCGCGTCACTCTCAAGGGCTAAAATGGCAACAACTCATGGCAGAGCCTTTTATTTATAATGGCACCTGTCGATTACTTGAGAACACACCCGCAGAAGTCCTCAATCGCAAAGCTCGCTACACAGTAGAAAATATCACCTCACTGTTCTCATTGTTAAGAAACGATCTTGGTATCACCACCCTACCGAAACTCGCCTTTCCTTCTAATGAACCCGAGCTGGTTTGGATAAACTTACTTGACCCTTCTTTAAACAGACAAATCGGTATCTTTAAACTGGCTGAAAAATCTATTTCCCCGCCCGCTCAAGCTTTTTATGAGCTATGTGTGACCTATGTCCAAGAGCACTATCTATTGTAATGCATCCAATAATAAAGCTACTGATTGCGGTATTGTTGTTTTAATTAGTGAGTAGTGACAGACTGAATAAGTCATCAAAGACGAAGACTTATAATGAAAGTGACTTCTAAAGATGGAGTGAACTCATTGATACCAGCGATACGTGATAGCGCTAGTTGTAACTGCCGGAAGTATGGCTGGAGCGCGGCATCTACTTGTGATAAATATGATAGGTGGTCGAAATACTGTGAGTGTGATGAAAAGTAAACAGCGTTATCACTTTAAACCTTATAATGCATAGCCATGTACAATATCGATGACACATAAAAAGCAGCCTCTAGAATCAATTCTGTAGGCTAATAAAATCAATACATATAAGATATTGTCGTATTATGATATTTGGTTGATCTACTTTGAACGATATAGGGTGTTATCAGCAATTCAAGTCTGCTTATGCCTATCAAACATTAAGAAAGCCCCAGTCTAACGACTGAGGCTTTTTTTATTAGGGCAATATGGGATGTACCGGAAAATACTAGATTGATATCAATCAAAGCTTCGACTCTAACTCTTACGTTCTGTAAAGCACTTTAACCACATGCCAGCCAAATTTGGTTTTCACTAAGTGTGGGGTGAGAAGTTCGCCGCTGAAGCAGATTTTATCAAATGGCGGTACCATATCGCCTTGTTTAAACTCACCTAAGCTGCCGCCTTTTTTAGCTGATGGGCAGGTTGAGTATTTCTTAGCCAACACATCAAACATGTTGCCTTTTTTAAGCTTGGCAAGGATATCTTCAGCTTGTTCTTTGTCTTTTACTAAAATGTGTAATGCGCTAGCTGTACGAGCCATAAGGTAAACCCTTTATAAAATATCGATTGTCGGGGCATTATATCATTACTTACCTTGGTTGCTAACTTTACTGGTCTGCGCTACTTCATCAAAAGTCACTATCTGCCTTTTGAGTGTTATTACAATGCATCTAACAGACGCCCATAAACAGTTTAATCTGAGCTAAAAGTAATTGGCAGCTTATGTACCCAGTGCTTATACAGCCGATTTATCATTCGCTGCTGGCCATTGCAACTCCCTCAGTGAAAGACAATAAACTGGAGCTTGTGTAAGAATTTTAGTATTTATATTGCAGTATTTATATTGCTTAGTACCATAAAAAATTGCTTGGCTACTCTAGGTAGCCAAGCAATTTTAAATTTTATTATTGTTGTATGCTTGTTGTATTATTTTTTATAGTTATTGGCTTTTAATGACAAACGCTATTTAAACAACCGTAACATGCAAGCGCACATCAACATTGCCACGAGTGGCATTAGAGTATGGGCAAACTTGATGAGCGGTCTCGATTAGAGTTTGTGCTTGCGATTCATCAATACCAGATACTTCGACAGACAGCTCTATATCTAAGTTATAGCTATTATCAGCTTTCATACCAATACCAACTTGAGCAGATGTTTTCGAAGCGGTTACCGGTAGTTTCATTTGTTGTGCTGTCATGTTCAAGGCACTATCAAAACACGCTGCGTAACCCATCGCAAACAGCTGCTCTGGATTCACACCCTCTTTATCTTTTTCCTGAAATGATACCAAATCAAAACCGAGCGAACCATCGTCAAGACCTGTATGTCCAGAACGACCACCAGTTGCTGTAGCACGAGTTTTATAAAATATTTTCATTATGCGTTCCTTATTTAGATTTATTGAATATGATTAAAATCAGACTTGATGCGTCGTGATAGGATTATTATAGATGCGCAACCAATAATTCGTTAGAACAGTCCTACGAAACTCTTGCCTAATTATCCAAAAATTTGTATTATCAAGCAAACCTAAAAGTAAGCAAAACGTCATGCAGACAAAAACCATTGAACAATTACTTAGACTATTACCCAAAAATAAAACGATCGAATCTACTATTCCAAACTTATTTTTCTATTGCGCTGATAGACCAAGTAAAACCGTCAGCTACATTCAAGAGCCTAGCATATGTATCGTCCTACAAGGCGAACGCGAGATTTACTTAGGAAAAGATTGCCAAAAATTTAACAATAGCAGCCTGATGTTTTGCCCTGTCGATATTCCTTTAAGTATGCATATTAAGCATGCTTCGTCAGACCATCCTGTCATCGTTTTATCAATGAAATTAAATCTTGTGATGATTCAAGAAGTACTCGCTAGAATACCGCCTCAACAACAAGTAAAAGAAGGTTATTTGGGAATAAAATGGCAATTAGATGACGCTATAATGCAAGCGTTTGAGCGATTGGTAAACTTACTTGATTGTCCAAATGATACTGATTTTTTATCTTCTTTAATACAGCAAGAAATTTATTATCGCATGCTCTCGGCACAACAAGGAAATAAGTTGCGACAACTGGTCATCAATGGCAGTCATACTCACCGTATTGCACAAGCAACCGATTGGCTAAAAGCGCATTTAGACGAACCTGTGGTGATTGGAGACTTAGCGAGCCGATGTGGTATGAGTATCTCAGGTTTTCACCAACACTTTAAAGAGATTACACAGTTGAGTCCGCTACAGTATCAAAAAAAATTACGATTAATGGAAGCGAGGCGTCTGATCATAACCAATGACTCTCAAATATCACAGATTGCCATGCAAGTAGGCTATGAAAGCCCCAGCCAATTTAGCCGAGAATATAAACGATTATTTGGAAACAGTCCAAATAGCGATTTGAGTTAAGGGGTTGAAAAACTGGTGAAGTTATTACTACAAATGAGTATTTTTTGAAATGGTAATCTTCCAGGTTACTGCCTACGAATTTGACAGCAAATGTCAGTTCAAGTCCTCACTATGAACCTAAACCTAAACCTAAACCTTCGATTGCAGCACCCGTATTTTCGGTCTTTATTATTTTAAAACCCGCTAACTACACTAAGACCTGTATGTCGACTGCTTTGATATGACTTTTGAAGATAAACCCTAAACTTTAGGCTGGTTGATCTTTGGCACTCTCTATCCAAGAAAACTCTTCCAAAATGCGCAGCCATTGATCGTCTAATCCTGCTTTTAGTAACAATGGCTCACCAGTGACCGGATGGCTGAGCGCTAAACTCTGGGCATGTAGCAGCATGCGAGTACAATCATAGTGAGTACGAAAAAATCGTGTGTGACGTATATCGCCGTGGCTGGTATCACCCACGATATGATGGAATAAATGTCTCATATGCCGACGCAGTTGATGCTTACGTCCGGTCTCGGGGGTTAAGCGCATTAGACTATAGCGGCTCGTGTCATGCTTTTTTGACACCGCAAATGGCAACTCAATTTGTGCCAAACTTTGCCAATGGGTTACCGCCTCTTGAGCAGGTTTATCCAAATTAGCGAACTTATCGGCAATAGCATCGGGCTGAAAGCTCAACGCATAATCAACGGTGCCTTGTTCTGACATATAGCCGCGCACCACAGCTAAATATTGCTTGGTCACTTTGTGTTCAGTAAAAGCCTCCGTAAGGCTGCGCGCCACGGCTGAGCTCTTGGCAAACAACAACACGCCTGACGTAGGCTTGTCTAACCTATGCACCGGAAATACATGGCAACCTACTGCATCACGGGTGAGCTGCATGGCAAAGCGTGTCTCGCCTTTATCCAGCCAACTGCGATGCACCAATAGCCCAGCTTCTTTATTAATCGCCACTAGAAATTCATCTTCATAGATTATTTCTATTTGATTGGCGGTGTCGCTTTCGATATTCATGTTTTCAGTGCCTATATTTTAGATATCATAATTATATATCTTTTTTAGCAAACGCTACCAATTCACGTATAAAAGGTATTCCAATAATTTTGCCCATATTTCTTGCCTATCAATATAACTTTCAATCTCACGCGCTTTTAACCGCCTCGGTATTGCCGCTAACTTAATCCGCTAACTTCTTTAATATGCGAAGTCACCCATGCTACACTTTAGAAGATAGCTTGCCAGCCTTTATCGTCTCATTATTGTGCTGATTCGCTTTTATCAAAGATACTAAGTCTTTGATAAAATTGAATATTAGTCCTATTCACTGCTCATTACTAAACATTATATTAAGCAGTATTTTTCTTTATACAAAATTACAGATTTACTGCTTCACTATTTTTTAATTAATTTAAGGAGAAGGTCAAGGATGATAATAGATAATGACATATTACGTGAACGCATTAGTTTATTAGGTTCCTTCCTAGGGGATGCAATTTCTCGCCAGACGGGCGAACAAACGCTGCATACGATTGAAACGCTGCGCAAAGGTTTTATTCAACAGCGCCGTGAGCCTCATGAAGCTCATAAGCAGAAGCTCATCGATTTTATTGCCTCTTTGGACAATCAATCCTTAAAAAATGTCATCCGCAGCTTCTCTATCTATTTTTTCTTAGCCAATCTAAGTGAAGAGAATTATCTACGTGAAGAGCGCCATGCATTACGTATGCAATCAGAGCAGAGCTGGGAAGGATCGTTTCGCCGTACTTTACTAGAGTGTCGTGAGCGCAATATTGAGCCAGCACAGATGCAAGAGCTCATTGAGCAACTAAAATTCATGCCTGTATTTACCGCGCATCCTACTGAAGCGCGTCGACGTACAACGATGAACTTATTACAAGGTTTATTTACGCATAGCGATGCCTTAAATAACGTTGCACAAAACAGTTTTGCCTACGAGCAAGCCAGAGAAAAAACGGCGCAATCGATTGATCTGCTATGGTCGTCTGATGAAGTGCGGACGCGTAAGCCTTTAGTCTATGACGAAATAAATAATGGCCTGCATTATTTCAATGCCAGTTTATTCAACGCCATTCCTAAGGTTTACCGTAATATTAAAAACGCTATTATTGATATTTATCCTGAGCTAACAGACTACCCTCTACCTGCTTTCATAAGCTTTGGCTCTTGGATTGGTGGCGATAGAGATGGCAATCCCTTTGTCACTCATGACACCACAGAAATGGCCGTATTGATGCATGCAGATACCGTGCTGCGTCACTATCAAGTGTTGCTTAAGAAACTACGTCGTCAGCTTATTCATAGTGATACGATTGTTACTATCGAACCTGAAGTATATGCAAAAATTGAAAGTTATAGTGAGCTCGACAGACGAGTCTTTGATTACAATCTTGATGATTACGGCAATGAACCTTATCGCAGATTCCTCTCCTTAATCCTAAATAAAGTCAAAGCCACCAACCTTTTAATCCAAAGCAAAGGGAATGATACTGAGGCTAAAAAAGATGCCTACGCCAATCCACAAGAACTATTAGAAGACTTACGCATCATCCGTCAAAGTGTGAATACTCATGACACAGCACATGGCGAAGGCTTATTACTCGATATAATACGTTTGGTCAAAACCTGTGGCTTCCATTTGGCAGCGCTCGATATTCGCCAAGAGTCGTCTTATCATAGCGAAGTGATAGCTGATATTTTTGCCAATGCTTCTAACTTGCCTGACTACCAAAGCCTCAATGAAACCGAGCGCCAAGAGTGGTTGACGCGCTTGCTTAAGAAACCAGGCACACCGCTTATTTATACCGATAATTTAACGGATAAAACCCGTGAACAATTGGCCTTGATGCACTCAGTAGCGACTTTACGCAAACTGGTTGGGCAAGATACTTTTGGCAGTTATGTTATCTCAATGACCAATAACGCCAGTCAATTATTAGAAGTATTGCTACTCATGCGCTTTGCAGGCTTATGTAGAGTGGATGACGAAGCGCGACTGTCTGCCGACTTGCCAGTAGCCCCCTTATTTGAGACGATAGAAGATCTTAAAAACATCGATAAAATTCTACCTGAAGTTTTAGACAATCCATTATATCGAGGGTTGCTACGACACTCAGATAATACCCAAGAAATCATGCTGGGCTATTCGGACTCTTCAAAAGACGGAGGCATCATTACTTCTGCATGGCAGCTTTATAGCGCGCAGCAGACCATTAACCGTATCGCAGAAGAATATGGCATCAAAACCCGCCTATTTCATGGTCGTGGTGGCTCAGTAAGTCGTGGTGGCGGCTCAACGCATAAAGCTATTGCCGCGCAACCTGCAGGTACACTGCATGGGCAAATCAAAGTGACCGAACAAGGCGAAGTCCTTTATGCCAAATATGCCAACACCGATACCGCTGTATTTGAGCTAACCATGGGCATCACTGGCACGCTTAAAGCTTGCTCCTCAAGATTCGTGGTGCAACCGCCTGAACTGCCACATTATGAAGCGCTCTTTGCGCGTTTAGCAGATGCAGGTGAGCAGCGTTATCGCAAGCTAACTGATCATACCGAAGGGTTTTATCAGTTCTACTCCCAAGCGACGCCAGTAGCAGAAATCTCCTTATTAAATATTGGCTCACGCCCAGCACATCGTAATAAAGGTCTACCAAGTAAGACGACTTTGCGCGCAATTCCTTGGGTATTTGGTTGGTCATTAGCGCGCTTTACACTGCCCGCTTGGTATGGTGTCGGCAGTGCGTTGCATAGCGTCATCGATGATGAAGCACTGATGAAAGAAATGATTGACTGCTGGCCATTTTTTAACGTGTTTATTAGCAATATTGAAATGGCGTTTACCAAGTCTGATATGAGTATTGCTCATGCTTATAGCCAATTATGTAACGATGAGATATTACGTGAACAGATTATGACAGCGGTGACGGATGAGCACGAGCTGACCTATTCAGGTTTAAACTCTTTGCTTAACCAAGAGTCGTTATTAGAGCATCAGCAGAATCTTGCCGCTTCTCTTGAATGGCGGAATGCGTATTTAGATCCAACCAACTATATCCAAATTGAGCTATTAAAGCGTGCCAGACAAAAAGACGCTACAAGCGATACCAATCTTGGTGACCTCGACGTTGAAGATCCATTAATCCGTAGTATTAATGCTTTGGCAGCGGGTCTACGCAATACAGGGTAATTGATAAAACAGAAAAATATAGGCAAAAAAGACAGTACTTTTAGTATTTCCTAAAGGTACTGTCTTTTAATCTGTTTATCTCAAACGGTCACTTAATTATCGATATAGGTTTAATAAACGCCTAAATAATATTAATCTCATAGCTGAACTTCTCTGCCAGCCCATAGGATTCTCTATATTCGATAGGATCGCCTTCTAGATTCTTCGCAATGCGTCAACCTATCTGATGGTATTCAATTTACTACCATTGTTATTGGTTTCTTTAGTGTGAGTGAAATTCTAATCTTGCTCGAAAAAACCACGACTGGACACAAGGTTATTGAACAAGGTAAACGCAGTCTCTTAAACTTTAAAGAGTTTACTTTTGCTTTTGGAGCCATGCTACGCAGTGGTCTCATGGGCTTTGTCGTTGGTATCTTACCAGGTGCAGGCGCAACGATTGCCAGTGCCATGACTTATGCTAGTGAACGCAAAATTGCTGGTGATACTGGTACTTTTGGTGATGGTGATCTTCGCGGTGTTGCTTCGCCAGAAGCGGCAAATAATGCCTCAGCTTGTGGCTCATTTGTGCCAATGTTGACGCTAGGTGTGCCGGGTTCTGGTACGACAGCAGTCATGATGGGCGCATTGACGTTATATAACATCACACCGGGTCCGCAGTTATTTACTGAGCAGCCAGATATCGTATGGGGTCTGATTGCCTCATTATTTATCTGTAACGTGATTTTGCTAATCATGAACATCCCTTTGGTGGGTTTGTTCGCCAAACTGCTTGATGTGCCGAACTATATCTTGATACCAGCCATTGCTGCGGTCAGTTTCGTTGGCGTATATTCTATCCATAGCACGACCTTTGACTTGGTATTTATGGTGGCACTTGGTGTCTTCGGATATTTCTTACGTAAACTAAACTTCCCCTTATCAGCGCTTATTTTGGGCTATGTATTGGGTGAGCTCATGGAGTCTAACTTAAGACGTGCCCTGTCTATCTCTCAAGGCGAGCTTAGTATCTTATGGAGCAGCCCTATCACAGTAGTTCTATGGTTGTTGGCTATTTTGATGGTATTCATGCCAGTCATACGTAGTATCTACCGTAGAAAATTTAAGCCTGCTATTTAAATTTTAGTTACTCTGTTCTCGAAATACTTCTCCGGTGGTGGTTATACTCTATGTATGACCACCATTTTTTTAGGTCGTATTACTGAAATACCCCAAAATTTTCCGAAGTAGGTTTTATACCAATATAAAAGTAAATAGCAGTAGCTCGCCAAGACTGAGTCATTCGCATTGATAGCTTATAATTGTAAGAAGTCCGTATGACTCAAATTGTTATTATGGTCGGATATTATTCAAAAGTATCTGTAGCTTGCCTTATCTCAAAGAGGATGAATGATGCAAAATAAATCTATACCAAGCCTGCCGAGTATGAATCGGCAACCTTTAGGGTTTTTCCCAACGCCGTTGATTGAGCTGACCAGATTAAGCAAAGCACTCAATGGTCCTAAAATTTATATGAAACGCGATGACAATACGGGACTGGCATTAGGCGGTAATAAAACCAGAAAGCTTGAATTTATCATTGGGGAGGCCCTTGCTAAAGGTGCGGATACAATCGTGACAGCAGGTGCCGCGCAGTCAAACCATTGTCGCCAGACCGCAGCTGCCGCAGCCAGTTTGGGACTTGAATGCCATTTAGTTTTGGGTGGACAAGAACCAGAACAGTTGCAAGGCAATCTTTTACTGGATAAGATTTTTGGCTGCCATATCCACTGGGCAGGCAGCAACCGTAAAGGAGAAGACATTCCTGATATCGTAGAACAACTCAAAAAAGAAGGTAAGAAACCCTATATTGTCCCTTATGGCGGCTCAAGCGAGCTCGGTGCTTTTGCCTTTGTTGAAGCGTTTAAAGAGCTTGAATTACAACGTCAAGAGAGGGATATCTCATTCACGCATATCGTTTTTGCCTCCAGCTCCGGTGGGACACAAGCGGGCTTGATGCTGGGTAATAAAATCTTTGATTCACCCTATCAGATAGTAGGTATCAATATTGATAAAGGTGAAACCGATAAAGTGCCGTTTGATCAGTATATTATCTCCCTCGCCAATAGCACGGCAGCATTGATTGGGGCAGATCACACCTTTTCAGAGTCAGATTTAGTACTTAATTCTGATTATGTGGGAGACGGTTATGGAGTGATTGGTGCACTAGAAAATGAAGCCATTGCTATGACCGCGCAACTGGAAGGGATATTATTAGATCCTGTTTATACAGGTCGTGCGATGGGCGGACTACTCGATATGATTCGTACCGGTAAAATCAAAAAAACGGACCGTGTGTTGTTTTGGCATACTGGCGGCGCGCCCGCTTTATTTGCTTATGCTAGTGATTTAGCGGTATCTCAAAGCGATAGTTAATCTGTCTAGCGCTATCAAAAAGGTCGGCTAATTAAGGCTAGCCGACCTTTTTACCAAGCTCTCAATCATTATAAAATCTAAATTTTAATTTTTAGATAACACTGCATTCTATTCGCTAAAGAATAGCTATCGCCAAGCATAAACCTTGTCAAAAACAACGGACACATTTCACTCATCCTCACTGTAAGCAATATATTACCTTTCTAACGCCCCAAGCATCCAATTTCCGCTATACATCAGCGACTTAGAGCTGGACATTAAAAAAATATTAAGCTTTATGACTGCCTTCTACATCCTTCGTTTAACCAACTAACCATCACGCATTAAATATGAGTTTTAAGCATTATTTGAGTGTACAGTTGCACACATATTGTGTTACAATATATATACAAATATCTGCATATAGTTTCATTTTATATAGAAAGTGTATATATATTGTTATTATCAGGTAATTGCGCTGTGCCGATAGGTTCCAAATTATTAAAAGATCTGATTTTAGATCTTACTATGGTAAATTTTAGTATTCAGTTGAATCCTAAATTTTATATTTTTGAAAACGCTAAAAAACCTAATCCTTTGGAGATTTACCATGTTATTTAAAAAATCGGTTATGACCGCGGCCGTATTTGCCGTTGGTAGCTTTGCTGTTATGTCTGCGAATGCTGCTGATAGTGGTGAGTTTGGCGTTACGATGACTCTTACCGCTACGTGCTCTGTAGATACTAGCGCTATATCACTTGCTTTTGCAGATCAAAGCGCAGCTACCACAACTAATACTACCCTAGCAACTTCTACTGGGGATATTGCAGTAATCTGCTCTAAAGATGCTCCTTATAAAATTAGTCTCGCATCAAGTAACGTTACTAACACTAGTGGTATTGGGCAAATGATTCATGCTGAGGGTGTTGGTGTTGATTCTCAGAATACAATCTCATATCAGTTATATTCTAATCTTGAAGGCACGACTCCTTGGGGTAGTGATGCAACAGTAGGCACTGGTAATATAGTTGGTGGAACAGGTGCAGGCCTATCAGCAGGAGCTAGAACTCACAAGGTATATGCGAAAATGTCGAGTCCTACTGACATTCTACTAGGTGAATATAGCGATACTGTTACTGCTTCTATTACTTACTAATAGTTATGCTAAGTCTTTGTTTACGCTATCTTATAAAGCCAATTCTTTTTTCTTCTTTGCTACTGTCATCTAGCTTAGCAGTGGCAGCGGGTTTGCAGGTATCGCCCATTTCACTGAGCTTACAAGCGCGAGAGACGGCCAGCGGTCTGACGCTCAGTAATACCAGTAACTCTTTGGTGCAGGCGCAGGTGCGGGTACAGCAGTGGACACAGGATGGTTCAGGTGACAAGCTTACCCCATCGCGCGGACTGCTTGCCAGTCCGCCGATGATTGAGCTACAGCCCGGTGAGCGGCAGCTGGTACGTATCATCCGCGCCAAAGCGCCACCTCAAGGAGCGGGCGCGGTTGAGGACGCGTACCGACTGTTGGTCAATGAGGTGCCGGTTAAGCTGCCTGAAAACACCAGCGGGCTACAGTTTGCGCTCAGCTACTCGCTACCGGTCTTTGTTCAGCCGGTTGGCGTGGCTAAGACCAGTCCACAGTTGCAGTGGAGTACTCATTTGCAACCGGATGGCAAGGCGGTCAAGCTGCGCGTAAGTAATCGCGGTAATGGGCATGCGCAATTGGCTGGGCTAAACTTTACTGATGCGGCCGGTACGAGTATGGATATTCATCCCGGTTTGCTTGGTTATGTGTTACCCGGTGCGACTATGAACTGGACACTGAAAATACCACCCTCCGTGCTAACTTCAGGGGGTAAATTCAAGGTTATGCTAAATGGTACACAGACGACACCTGACGTCACACTGGACACAAACACTCGCTAAGGTCGTTTTTTTGCAAGGTGTGGCAGTCTCTATTAGCCATGCCGCGGCACTGAGTAAAGATAGCTCTACGAGCAGCGTTGATACCAACGCTGCTTTTTTGCGTGTTGCGAAAGCTATGGAGCCTACAAATCAGGCTCAAACGGATACCATTGCTCAGGCTAATATTGATGCGGATTTGGCTCAGCTTGATTTGGACCGTTATAGTGATGATGACGATGCAGGGCTAGATTTGTATCTGGACGTCACGCTGAATGGTGCCAGTAAGGGTCTAGTACACTTCGACTACCGTGATGAGCGCCTTTGGGCAACAGCAGCTATCTTGCAACAGCTGAGCTTTGTGTTGCCTCCATCGCTACAGACAAGCCGTGACCCTATCGCCCTTGACAGCCTGTATGAGCTAAAAATCGACTACGATGCGCGCCAGCAAACATTGACCCTTATCGCACCCCTAAGTATGCTTAAGCTGGATACGACTACCCATAGTACGCGCACCAATAAGCGCCCAAAAGCGAGCGCTTCGCCCGGTCTGTTATTAAACTATAACCTGTATGGCAGTCAAACTCAGAATAGCACTAAAAGTCTGAGCGCCTATACTGAGCTGCGCGCGTTTAATGCGCTTGGCGTGGTCAGCTCTACCGCTTTAACGACTGCAAAAACAGCTACTAATGACAGTCGTCACAGTCAATGGGATGGACAAACTATGCGCCTTGATACCAGCTGGAGTCAGTCCTTCCCTGATAAGCTGCTAACGGTTCGGGCAGGCGATATTCTGACCGGTGCATTATCATGGACGCGGTCGACACGTTTGGGCGGTCTACAAATCGGCACTAATTTTAATCTGCAGCCTTATCGCTCGACCACACCGTTGCCATCGTTTTTTGGCTCAGCAACCCTACCCTCAAAGGTAGAGCTGTTTGTTGATGGTCTTAAACACTATAGCGGTGAGGTGCCCGCCGGTCCCTTTGAGCTGGACACCGCGCCCAGCATTAGTGGTGCAGGAACGGCGCAGCTGGTAGTCACCGATGCCTTAGGTCAAAGCAAGACGCTAACTTTTTCGTTATATGACACCCATCGTTTGCTCCAACCCGGACTGTCTGATTGGTCAGTTGAGCTTGGCGCAGTGCGTGAAAATTATGGTACAGAATCTTTTGATTATGGAGATGCGCTTGCCGCCAGTGCTACTTGGCGCCATGGGGTGTCCAACCGTTTTAGCGCTGAAACCCATGCCGAAGTGACACACGGTCTCTCCAATGCAGGGGTTGGTGGGACTTGGCTATTGGGGCGCGCTGGTGGTATTTTGTTTGCCTCGCTAGCCGCAAGCCATAGTGAGGGACAAAGCGGCATGCAGTACAGTACCAACTATTCATGGAACAATCGCCGCTTTAACATTGGTTTTAATGCGCTGGGAACTTCTGGTGTATATCGCGATGTAGGCTCCCAATATGGCAATGCCCCTGTACATCGAAGTGAGCAAATATCTACGGGTTATAGCTTACCTACGCTCGGTAATTTTGGGCTAAGTTACCATCAGGTTGCCCAAGCTGAAAAAGAGGACACACGATTTGCCCGTGTCTCTTGGTCCAAATCCTTTGGTAGACGAGTAAGTATGAACCTCAATTATAACCATGACTTTGACCAATCAGCAAAAAGTAGCCTGTCGATAGGCGCATCGCTATCACTAGATCGCAATATGTCAATGCGAAGTAGCTTGCAACACACCGCAGCGCAAGACATCATCACAGCAGATATCTCAAAATCAGCGCCAAGCGCGGGTGGCATTGATTGGCGCGCGCAAGTACGCCACAGCGCGGCTAGCCAATCAGACAACAGCTTAAATAGTAATGCTAAAGACAGTACAGGCGCGTTGGCTGAGCTAAGCTATCTTGGGCGCTACGGACGGGTTCAGGCTGGTATCAGTAGTAATGATGACAGCTATGCCACTTACGCCAGTGGCACAGGGTCTCTGGTGATGATGGGCGGCGGTATGTTTCCTGCGCGCCAAATTAATAGCGGATTTGCGGTGGTATCGACCAGCGGTATCGCTGGTGTGCCCGTCCTATTGCAAAACAATCCTATTGGCACGACCAACCGCCGCGGACTGCTGTTAGTGACACCTCTCAATGCCTATCAAGAGAATAAAATTGCTATCGACCCGATGCAGCTGCCAGCTGACTTACGCATTGATAAAGTCAGTCTGGACGCGACCCCAACCGACCGTGCAGGGGTGATGGTCGCTTTTGATATCACTCCCGTGCGCTCAGCAACCATTGTATTAATCGATAGCGATGAGCAACCGATTGCCCTTGGCAGTCAAGTCACCTTGATCTCCAACGAAGATACGCCAACCACTGTAGTGGGTTTTGATGGAGAGGTATATTTGGATACATTGGATGCCCACAATACACTGGAGGTCACTACCCCTGCTGATAGCATTTGTACCGTGCGCTTTAAGTACACCAAGCAAGGCGATGAGATTCCGCTCCTCGGTCCTTTTATCTGTAAAAAGGCACAGAAATGATAAAGCTATTTACTATACTTCACTACGGCTATCGCCTATTATCTTTACTCTTTATTCTCTGCGTTGCAGTTTGGTCGACGCCTAATAACGCTCAGACACCTCTCAACGTCACCTGCACAGCAAACGTGAATAGTGGCTCTATTAACCTCGGCTCTATCACGCCTGTTAATGCTGACACTGCCAACATTACTGCTCTCTTGAGCTACGAATGTGAGAATACAAGCGACACGGTCGCAAAAGTATCAGTTTGTCTTGCTGCAGGTAGCGGAAGTAATGAGAGCCAAATTGTTCCTGCACGGTATATGACTGGACCCAATAGCTCCAGATTAGCATTCAATATGACATTGTCAGATGGCGAAATTTGGGGCGATCGGAACTTCGGTAAAGAATATAAATCAAGCGTCCTTACTATCGCTGGAAACTCCAAGATTCAAGGTAGCGAAGTTATTAATACCTCTCTACTTTCAGGAAAAGGTAATGTCAACGCGCTACAAGGTGTTCATGCTAATAATTTTGATGGTATTCATACAACTCTGACGGTAGATATAGGAACAGACTTACAGGTGCCCGATTGTGCAACAGTAGATCAGGGTAGCACTCAATTCACTTTCACTGTCCAAGCAACGGTCCTTTCCAGCTGTCTTATCAATGCGACATCCGATATTAATTTAGGCATACATTCAGCAGGCGCAACTAATATTACTAGTAACAATAACATCGCTGTCACCTGCACCAATGCTACTTCCTATAAGATTGGCTTAACGCCTTCTAATGACAATACGACTGGTAAGGGCATTATGGCAGGAACCAATGGCAAGTCTACCTTACCTTATCAGCTGCAATCTGATGCAAGCGGTACAGAATGGGGCAATAACGGAAATACTTATGCCGCCCTCACCAATGGTGTAACAGGTACAGGAGATGGTGCGGCGAAAGCCCATACAGTGTACGTTACTGTACCGAACACTGATGTCACCCCTGATAGCTATTCTGATAGGGTGACTGTGACCGTGTATTATTAATAACCTTATAAAATAAAACAGCAAGACTGAAGATAAGTCTTTTCACAAAACTGATCTACCTTTACTTAGATCTAATACGTTCATCAGTAGATTCTCGACACTCAAATCTTAATAGATATGAAACTCTTGATGATTATTCACACTGAGGCATACATTTATCAATGCACAACAGGCGTACCCTCTGTACTAAAAGCAAAACCTTTATTGCTAAAATTACCAATCATGACTGCCTCAATGACAGGCGTAACGGTGTCGTCCACCCCTTCTACTTCAATGATAAAGTTGGCACCAGAACCCCCTTTATCCTCTTCTTTTTCGACAATATAATTTAGAGTTGCCATCGCTGGTAGCTCAATAGGAGCTCTTAAGTAGGACTTTACTAAGGCACCATCAGTATCATAATAATCAATTTTATTGATATACAATGATTTTTTTAACGTGGTATTACGCACGCTGAGTGTTGCAGAAAGCAATACTTTGCGATTGTCTCTATCAGTATAAATGTCTGAATATATGGGCACATAAAACGTTTGTTTGTAGCCAAACTGGCTGTGATCCGTTTCTTTTGACGTTTTTTCCAACTCTTGAATTGGGTCCTTATGCTTCTCTGAAAACATCACATTTGGATCTTGTATAGACCGATCACAGCCTGAAAACAATATCAGGGCAGTCAGACATAGCATAGATACTCGATATTTTCTCATGGCCTCTTTCCTTATTTAACGGGCTTTAACCCCAACACTACGTAAAAACTTATTAATATGTTCATTAGCACCATAAATGACCAGTACATCATTATCTTGTAGTACTTGTTCAGGTGCTGCCAAGCCTTGTATATTTGGTTTGGTTTGCATACGACCGAAGCTGTCTTCATAGTGTTCATAACGCATGGTGCTGAGCAATTTGATACTAAATCGGTGTTCAAGCTGTAGCTCGCCGATGGTTCTACCAATCAAATCAGTAGGAATGCTAATCTCGACAATACTAAAGTTGTCACTTAACTCGAACGAGTCTACAAAATAACGCAAGGACAGCCGTTTTGCCCAGCGCATTGCCGCCTCTTTCTCAGGATGAAAAATATCATCAACCCCAATCGCTTGTAGGACTTTTTCGTGTAGTGGATTGATACTACGACTGATCAAACGCCGCGCTTTTAGCGTTTTAAATAGCGCTGTCGCCATGACATTGGCACCTTGGTCTTCACCAATAGCTACCACGACAATATCGGTGTCTTTAATCGGTAGACCATTGACCGTATATTCATCGGTCGCATCCATACAGATGGTATGAGTAATCACTTCTTTATAGGTTTCAACCTTTTGCATACTGCTATCGATAGCAATGACCTCATGACCTTGACTGGTCAGCGCCATACCAAGCGAAGACCCAAAACTGCCCAAACCTGCGATAATGAATTTCATAATACTCCTTTTCACTCACCTCTAGACTATAGTGGTAGTGATGGGACGGGTTAATTAATAGTAATCTCTTCCGTTGGATAACGGTAGTTACGCTCATGTCTATTTTTGAGTAAGGCAATAAAAATCGTCAGCATACTGACACGCCCAACAAACATAATGAATGACACCACAAGCTTGCTAAAAGTAGACAGCTCCGTCGTCAGATTTAAGCTTAATCCCACCGTACTATAGGCTGAAAAACACTCAAATATCACTTTAATCAAATCAAGCTCAGGCTGATCATAACTGATCAAAGTCACGCCCAGCCCAATGACTAATAAGGACAACCACATAACTGAAAACGCACGGCGAATTGAGTTATCTGCAATTTCGCGTTTGAACACTTCGACTTTGGTCTGTCCACGTGCCAAACTCAACGTATTTAGGAAAGCAATGGCAAAGGTGCTGGTTTTAATACCGCCACCAGTAGAGTTTGGAGATGCCCCAATCCACATCAAAAAAATGGTCAGCATGATGGTTGGAAAAGCCAAGGCATTCATATCGATATTGTTAAAGCCTGCGGTTCGCGGTGTCGCAGCAGTAAAAAGCCCCGCTACCAGCTTGCCATACCAACTGCTGTGCTCAGCCAACACACCATGATATTCAAACATCATCACCCCAATCAGCCCTACTAACAGCAAAGCGCCAGAGGTGATTAAAGTGATCCGACTATTGATACTCAACAGCCACGGCTGGTAGGCATAGCGCTGTCCATCACGACACAGCGCTCTTTGCATACGGTGACGCAGATAACGGAGCAAGTTAACGACAATCAAAAAGCCCATACCGCCAAATAAAAAGGTAATACTGATAATCAGCTGTAAAGGATAATTAAAGCGCAGTGATTCATCGTATAACCCTGCACTAAAAGTAGAGAATCCAGCATTACAGAATGCCGAAACGGCATGAAATATAGAGAAGAATAAACGCTCAAATATGCTCATGCCTGCCAAATCATAAACACTTATATAAATCAGTATTGCTGCCAGTGCCTCAATACCAAAGGTGACATATAAAATAGACTTTAAGGTTGTCACCATATCGCCCATACGTGGCGAATATGTCATCTCACTGATACTAAGCTGGGTCTCGTAACTGATACCACCCTTAAAGAAGTAACTAAAATAAGTCACAAAAGTTAGGATGCCAAGACCACCAATTTGGATAAGACCTAGAATAATCACTTGCCCAAAGGTAGTGAAATGGGTAGCGGTATCGACGACGATGAGCCCCGTCACACAGACGGCACTGGTCGCGGTAAATAAGGCGTCTATAAAGGAGATGGGTTGATTTGTAGCATTTGGCATCATTAGCAATAATGATCCGACCAGTATCACTGATAAAAAACTTAAGATGAAAAATTGACCGGGGTTTAAAAAGGCTCGGTTAAGACTAAAATTATTATCTGATATTTCACGGATGAAAGTGACTAGTACGGCAATCTTGATGGCAATAAAACCATCAGCGGGCGTAGACAATCCCGATTGAAACAATTCAGTAAAATGTAGGACGAGCAAGATTAAAATGGCAATGCTGGTCAGCAAATCAAAGACAGCTACTTTATTGACCGTCAGGCGTATTTTTGGACGTATATAACGTCTTAACGTAGTGAAAAAACTGAGTAAAATGATACTCATATAAAACAGGTGAAACACTTGTTGTAACCATGCGGACAATGTAAAACCACTGTCAATTAAGGCAACACCGACACCAATAAGGCTTATTACAACGATAAATTTATTTAATAACCGATACGGTATGCCCACATACATAGCTTAGGTCCAGAAAAGGAATAACCAGAATACTTATACTCCTTTTTTCTGTCATATACTAAGCGTGGTTTTAGATAATCGTAACCAGTTATGTGTTCTAACATCAGCCACTACAATATTCGTCATAGTTACTTATCTAGCGGTTACTTTAACAAAATTATCTCCACCGTTTTATCAGCAGAGAACTTATGTTAACAAGCACTATTTATTATAATGTATTAACAATAAAACCACTGATTGCGGTAGCGATTATTGCCAGACTGAATAAACGATCAAGGAAGAGGATTTGTTATGAAAATGACTTCTAAAGATAGCGTACACTCATTGATACCGACCATCCACTATAATACTGGCTGTACCTGCCCAAAGTGCGGCTGTAGCGCGGCATCAACTTGTGATAAATGTGATCGCTGTTCGAAATGCTGTGAGTGTGGTGAAAAATAGTCATTCTTTCCATAGCCTTTTGAGCTACTGACATTAAAAAAGCAGCCTCTAGAGGCTGCTTTTTTATACTTCGAATTGCAAAATACTTAGTAAATATAGGGTCTACATTTCATTATAGTAAGGTTTAAGTATTAAAGTTTAGGTGTTAAATTTAACTTTTATTTGCTGCAATCCAGCTTTGCATCTGCTCAATTTCAGGCTGTTGTGCATCGATTATTTCTTGCGCCAGCTTACGCATCTCAGGATTTTTACCATATTTAAGCTGCGTTTCTGCCATATCGACTGCCCCAGTATGATGAAGTAACATGCCACGAGCAAATGCCATATCTGGTACTGGGTCAGCAATACCTTTCATCATGTCACCATGCATCGCATCCATACCCTTAGCATAAGCTTGCTGCATGGCTTTGGTATCCGCTGTTGGCATTTTGCTATCAGGATTGTTGGCGAGCCATGTTTTCATCTGCTCAATCTCAGACTGCTGGGCGTCGATGATTTCTTGCGCCAGCTTACGCATCTCTGCATCGGTGCCGTATTTTAGTTCAATCTCTGCCATATCTACCGCGCCAATATGATGAGCAAGCATGCCTTGAGCAAATGCCGCGTCTGGATCGTTATAATCCATACCAATCATATCTTCATTCATTTTGGTCATTGAGTCAGTGTATTCTTTGAGCATAGCCGTCATTGGTGTTCCGTCTGCTACCATAGCGCCTGCACTCATGTCATGAACTGCATGCGGGTCCGCTGCAGCAGTATTTTCTTGTACGGTTTCTTGCGATGCAGCATCCTCTGCGGCAGTCACGTCAACCTTATCATTGGCTGGTTGACAGGCGCTTAGTGCCAATAGGACACTAGTAGCGAGAGCAAAGGTGCTTAATTTATTATTCATGGTACCGCCTTGTCTAATAACGATTTAATTTAGGTATTACAAAGCAAAAAAGCGCTAGCTTATAGCTGTTGCTCGGTTGAGACAATATCAGCATAGACCTCAGTAGTACCATCTTTATTAAGCTGCATAATCTGATAAGGCGCAAATTTATTTTGATACTCCATACCTGGACTACCAACTGGCATACCAGGCACCGCAAGACCTAGGGCTTGTACTGGTGGGTTTTCTAAAAACTGCGCCACATATTTGGCTGGTACATGACCTTCAAAGACGTAACCGTCGGTTGTGACAGCAGTATGGCAAGAGCGCATCTCAGTTGGTACGCCGTAGCGCTCTTTAAATACTGCCAAATCCGTAACATCGTGCGCAGTGGCGCTCAGACCATTATCTTCTGCATGACTTATCCAGTCTTTACAGCAGCCGCAATTGGCATCTTTGTAGACCGTTGCTGAGACGTTTTTTAATAAATCTGGATTGCTGGCTGGCGTTGTTATTGCCGATTCCGTTTGAGCATTTGATTCAGCAACATTTGCGGTGACTGCTGCGCCATTGTCATTTTGTAAGGAGCTTGCATTGGACGCGCTATTGTCAGGTTGGCTACAGGCGAATAAGGCGGATGCAGCAACTAACCACACTGTACTTTGCAAGAGTTTATAAGAATGACGTTTGAAGGTAGGGCTAGAATCGGATGTAAAGGCGTTCATAATGCAATCTCATGTATTTTTTGCATTATACCAAATAACCCTTAGGCTCAATCAAGACAGTCAGGCGTTTAACACAGTGACTTTAACAAAACATGACATTCAGATAACAATGCTGGCAGGTTGGCATATCATTCACTTACTGACCCTTTCTCTGCTCTCATCATCTTTACACCACCATAAGTGACCAATATTACCCCCAGCGCGATTAATGAAGCGCCTAGGATTAGCCCTTCTGGTGGGCTTTCATTTTGTAAAAAAATAGCAATTGGCACACCGACTACCGCCCCTACTGCCCCTAATAAGCTCAGCAGCACAGGACCGCCTGTTTTTTGCAGTAAAAACAACAGTAAAAACTGCGCAGCAAATACAAATGCTTGTAGCACAATTACACCAAGCGGTAAAAGCGCTGTCATCGGAACCGCTAAAGAGTAATGAGGAACGATACTGACCAGAGCTAGCAATCCTGATGCAGCAATCAGCATACCAGGCGCAAGCGCACTAGCAGAGAGATTGGCTGGCCAATATAGCGTCCGATAAATATTACCAATGGCAAGCAAAACAGGACCACAAAGCGTCAAGACGATCCAAAACACACTGGCATCTGGCGCAGAAAACTTACGTGCTGCCAATACGCCCGCTCCCGCAAGTGCCGCGATCACGCCAAGTGCTCGAAGCTTAGTAAATGGCTCTATACGCAACACGATGGCGGCAAGATAAGTAAGCAGCGGCGGCAAGGAGATAATCAAGGCGACAAAACTTGCGCCAACATGGGGAATTGCTGAGAAAAATATTAAATTGGAACCTGCAACACTGACCAATGCTGCAACAAAATAATAGCTGAGGATAGGTTTGTTTAAAGGCGGTAGCTCACGACGCCACAGTGCATAAATAAATAAAATAACTGCGGCACCTGTAATAGACCAAAACAGAAATGCCAATGGCGTCAGACCAATCTCGCCTGCATATTTTGCCAAATTGGTAGAAATACCGATTAAAGCGCCGCCAGCGAGCAGACAAAGCAGAGGAAGGAGCCATGTTTGCTTATGGCCTAAAGTCCCTTGTTGCGCTGACGACACCATAGCTTATCCTATTCATCCACCTTATTATGCCAACCACGATAGATTAGCATTCGCGCCATTGCAACCACAAACGCGTATCCAGCTCCAACTGATGATAATCAGGCTCCATATGACAGCAAAGCTGATAGAACGCTTTGTTATGCTCCTGCTCCTTAAAGTGCGCCAACTCATGAACAACAATCATCCGCAAAAACTCAGGCGGCGCCTCTTTGAATAAGCTTGCGACCGTAATGCTATTATGCGCTTTAAGCTTGCTGCCTTGCACGCGAGACTGGTAAGTATGAATACCCAGCGCATGTTTGAGCACAGTGAGCTTACTGTTATAAGTCACTTGAGACAATGGATTGCTTTTGCGCATATACTGATTTTTTATGTCATTAATATAGTGATATAACGCTTTGTCGTTTTGGATTTGGTGTCTCTCGGGATAGTTTTTATCCAAATAATCGCCCAGTTTGCCACTACTAATCAACATGGCAGCTTGATTTTGGATATTCTCAGAATAATGAGCAATATATTTTAAGGTGGTCACTGCTTTTGTCCTTTATCTTGATGCGCGATATTTATCTATATCAATTATACGGTAAGGATATTTTTTTGCTTTAATAGTTTGCTCAAATAGATAGTGGTTGTTCTATTAT
>Ga0114916_1000223_pt1 | contig 41963 bp, 47 predicted proteins | sample MalvirAntarct_66_FD_83501 | JGI IMG/M metagenome (GOLD analysis project Ga0114916, IMG submission 83501) | Marine viral communities from the Global Malaspina Expedition - Malaspina viral metaG Antarct_66 | ecosystem: Environmental > Aquatic > Marine > Oceanic | place: West Anvers Island... | reverse complement strand
TTTCTGTACTATATTTAAAAGTTAGAAAGATTTATTAAAAATTTAACGTATCGCTTCCTAATTGTTAAATAGGAGTGCCAATCTTTTTATTATGTTTGCTAGATTATTTTCCACTGGGCATTGGGTTCGCAACTGTTGCAGTGTAAACCTTTAAGTTTTAGATACCCTATGAACATCATCATTGACCAACTTATAGAAGAGTTTCAGTTGCCACTTCACAATCCGGTGTTAATTTTCTCATTGATCCTTTTTATCATCTTGTTAGCACCCTTGGTATTGCACAGAATCAGAATTCCGGGAATCATTGGCTTGATTGTATCTGGAATTATCATTGGTCCTGCAGGATTGAATATTTTGGAAAAGAGTCTATTTGTTGATGTGTTTTCCACCATAGGACTGCTCTATATCATGTTTATTGCCGGTTTAGAACTAGATCTCAATGAGTTTAAAGCCAACCGGAATAAGAGTCTTTTATTCGGGTTTCTAACCTTTACCATCCCTATAAGTATCGGTTTTCCGGTATGTTATTATGTGCTTGGCTTCGATTTTAACGCCAGTTTACTCACCTCGAGCATGTTTGCAACCCATACGTTAGTGACGTACCCCATCGTGAGCAAATTAGGATTGTCAAAAAATCTTGCTGTTGCCGTGACCGTAGGAGGGACCATCTTGACCGATACTGCGGTACTAGTTTTGTTAGCGGTTATATTAGGATCGCATGAAGGTGGGTTAACTTTTGACTTTTGGCTGCGCTTAGGAATTTCATTAGTCCTCTTTTCAGCGTTTATGTTTTTGGTCATTCCGCGAATAGCCAAATGGTTTTTTAGAAAGCTGGAGAGTGAAAAGCATTCGCATTATATCTTTGTACTCTCGGTTGTGTTTTTCTCGGCGTTCTTAGCTGAATTAGCGGGCCTCGAATCGATTATTGGGGCTTTCGTAGCGGGATTGGCGCTAAACAAGTTGATTCCACATTCATCTGCCTTAATGAACCGTATCGGTTTTATTGGTAACTCCCTGTTCATCCCATTTTTCTTAATTAGTGTGGGCATGATTGTAGATGTCAGTGTTATTTTAAGCGGTCCGATGGCCTTGATTATTGCCGGAACATTAACCTTTGTGGCTATTTTCGGGAAATGGATGGCAGCATGGATTACCCAAATTATCTTTAAATTTTCAAAAGGGCAACGCAAACTTATATTCGGACTGAGCAGTGCCCATGCTGCCGCTACCTTGGCTGTTATTTTAGTGGGGTATAAAGCTGGAATTTTGGATGCCAATATTTTAAACGGTACGGTTATCTTGATTCTCATTACCTGTGTTATCGCCTCTTTTGCCACGGAAAGTGCTGCTAAAATGATCATTCGTAATGTGGATGATGAGGAAAGTCTACATCTGTCCTACCGCGCTCATAAAGAGAACATCCTAATCCCCATTGCCAATTTGGTAAATATTGATAAGGTGCTCGATTTTGCGGTGTTGATTAAAGAAAAAAAATCAACCAATCCCTTGTCTATTTTGACGGTGGTTCCAAATACCAGTGAGGCTGAAAAGATCATCATTAAAGCCAAGGAAGGTTTAGAAAATTACATCAATGAAGCAACGGCCTCAGATACCAATGCGACCATTATGGCAACGATCGATTTTAACGCGGCCAGCGGTATAGCGCGAACTGCCAAAGAAATTATGGCAGACATTATTCTGTTGGGTTGGCCTCAAAAAACCGGTTTTTTAGATAAATTGATTGGTGATAAAATGGAAAGTATTTTACAAAATACTGAAAAAACCCTTTTTATTTGCGATTTTGAAATTCCATTGGTCAATCATAAAAAACTAATTTTAATCATTCCTCCAAATGCGGAGTTTGAGGAAGGTTTCGCCATTTGGCTGCATAAAATTGCTAAATTATCTATAGAACTTTCCATTCCAATAGATTTGCATAGTACAGCGCCAACGCATGACGCAATTCTGAAATTTGCCAAGGACAATAAAATCACCCTAAATCTGAATTTTGCACATTTTAATGATTGGGAGCATTTCATGAACCTCACTGACAACATTGGCGATACGGATATCGTAATTTTGGTGTCTTCAAGACGGGGCTATATCTCACACTTCAGTCAGTTGGATCGAATTCCGCAACGACTCGAACGCTCGTTTCCAAGAATGAGTAAGATGATCATTTATCCGCAGTAATGTCAAACAGCGCCTTAAAGAATTAATTGTATGCGTTGGAATTCTAAACAGAGATTTATTGGAGGGTTTTTAAAATGATGATTCCAATTCTTGGAATGATAAAAGTAATGCTCCCAAATAATGTTGTAATAAAACTAATTTTTAAACCGTTCGCCATCGCTCCTAGGGTGTTGTCATTTATGTTTTCAATAGCATCAAATGCTTCTATCATGCCAATGATAGATGCCAAAAGACCAACGACCAGACCTAAAATGCTTACTTCAGATGCGAGGGCTGCCATTTTCCTGGTTTTTTCCGGATCGTTTTTTAAATTGAGAAATCCAATGATTAGAAAGACCATGGCTGCAATCAAACAGAATAGAATAACTGACATAAAGAATGGACCACCTTCACTAAATCGGTTGGACGCTTGAGTAAAAAAATTTTGGTTTAGAAAAATAAGTGTTGTGTACATATCTTGGTGTTGCTTTTGGTTTTATTCTTTAGTTAATACAAACGTTTGTCCGCCTTGCTCCACCATCATTTTCTTTTCTTCTGGTACAAATTTAAGGGTTATCATAACATTTTCTGAATAAAATGTGTCTATACCAATGGCATCTATTGAAAATGAAGACTGATTTTCCCCTTGCGCCATTAAGGTGTTGCTATCTTTTGTGATGGTGATGTCAATAGGAAAGCTTGGGCTACTATATTTGCCTAAATACGGGTCTAATTCCTCAGTACTTAATTGAATGGCTGTTTTCGGGGAAAAGTCGGGAAGTTTATATTCCATCCCAAAATATATGTGTACCGTTCCAATGAGTATATTTGAAACTTGGGTGTACAGATTATTTGTGGTTATGGCGAATGATATTTTTTCTTTTGGAAAGTAGGCCACAAATGATTGAAAACCATCAATACTGCCTCCATGCCCATACACTTCTTTATCTCCCAATGGTAGTTTCATTAAACCGAGTCCCATCCCGTCTTGATCATTTTTCATTTTGGCCAATGAGTATGCTGACACTAAATGACCAGAAAAAAGATGTTCATAAAATATATTCAACTCGGTTGGCGTTGACACCACACCTCCTGCTCCCATAGGTAGGCTCATATCCGTATGGGCTGTATTCAACTTCCATTTTGAATTTTCAAAATCGTACGGTAACGCTTCATTATTAGCAGGATCTATTTTCTTTCCAAATTCAGTCCTATTTAAATTTAACGGTTTTATTATTCTTGTTTCCAAAATGTTTTGGAATTTTTTATTGTCGATAATTTCCGCTATATAGGACAATAAAATATAATTTGTGTTTGAATATTGGGTGTTTTCTTTTGGCTCGAAAACCGTTCCGTGCTCAATAATGCGTTCGATCATTTTGTCACGGGATTGTGGTTCTGTCATCCAGTCGATTAAATTTTCATCATCTGTTAAATTGAACAATCCACTTTGATGATTGAGTAAATTCTCAATAGTAATTTTATTGGAGTTTGGAATTTTAGGGAAATACTTGCTCAATACGGTGTTTAAGTTAATTTTTCCTTCTTCAATAAGTAGCATAATAATGATAGCTGTAAAGGTTTTAGTCACTGAACCAATGCGATATGTCGTATAAGAATTTGCTCGCTTATTATTTGACACATCAGAAAAACCAAAAGACTTTTGATATATCTCTTCTCCATTCGAGAAAATTGAAAAGTTTCCCATTCCTTTGTTTTTGGTATCTATTAGCGTGAATAAGCTATCCATTTTTGAGGTATCAAATGTCTGGGCTCGGATTGACGAACAAAAGCAGATGAAACATGCGAGAAAGTACTTTGTCATAATTTTAAATTTAAAGATTCAATAAATTGTAAACACCTTGAAACAAATTTACCTTTTTAAGGTACCCAAAAATTTAATATGCGACGAGCAACCATTTTACACAGGTATTTAACATCCTGTTGAATAACTTGCTAAAGCAGTCATTCGTCTACAAAAAACCTTTCACATTTAAAATTATGGTAATATTGTAGTATGGGACTGCGCTGTAGGTCAAAGAACTTCTTTTTGTGTAAAATGGGTCAAATATTACTTCACGTCGTGTTCTGGGGTGGTGTGCTTCTCTTTTATACTTATTTTTTTGGATTTGGCAGTGTAGATTTTAGCTATGTATTTTATTTTTCACTGTTTTTGATGCCCATTACCATTGCCACAACTTATGTTTCCATTTACAAGCTCATACCAGAGTATCTCATTACAAAGCGTTATTTCAAATTTATTCTGTACGGTCTTTATACGTTCATTATTTCAGCGTACCTGATTGTAATTTCCATATTTTTTGGACTTATCTATCTTTCAGATTTTAGGTATGATAGTATGGCTCCCATAAGTAAAAGTCTATTATTTGTAGGAATTGCCGTTTATTTCATTGTCATCATAGTAAGTGCGTTTAAGATTTTAATGCTTCATTTAAAGAATATTGAAGAAACGAGCAAATTGAAAGGTGAGATTTTGGAAGCACAGTTGGCGTTAAAGGAGCAGGAGCTGAATTATTTAAAGATGCAAATACATCCGCATTTTCTATTTAATACTCTAAATACATTGTACGGTTTTGCTTTAAAGAAAGCAGATGAAACTCCGGAAATGATACTGAAACTATCCAATTTATTGGATTATCTATTGTATCAAGCGGATAAGCCGTTTGTTTTATTGAGTTCAGAAATCCATCATATCAACGATTATATCGATTTAGAAAAAATGCGTTTCAACAATACCTTGAATATTGAATTCAGCACACACGGCATGATAGATGATTTAAAAATTGCGCCTATGCTTCTCATTCCCTTTGTTGAAAATAGTTTTAAACATGGCGCCATTATATCAGGGAAACTCCACATCAAAATTAAAGTCGAGCGCAAAGGCCAAACTATACATTTTTATATTGAAAACACCACATCAACAGGCGGCAAAGCAATCAATGGAATAGGTTTGGGAAATATTAGAAAACGATTAAATCTAGTATATAAGGACAATTACACATTGAAATTTGAGAATGAAACTGATTTTTTTAAAGTAAATTTATATTTAAATATCCTATAATAAGTGTCGCACGGACCCAACATATCCTGTATGATCGTAGATGACGAATCTGTTGCAAGAGAAGTTATCGAAACGCATGTTTCTAAATTATCCAACATTACTATCGTTGGAAGTTTTAGTAATGCCATTGATGCTTTAAATTATTTGCGTCATCATACAATAGATTTGGTTTTTCTTGATATTAATATGCCTGAGATGTCGGGAATTTCTTTTGCTAAATCCATAAATAAAGATATTAAAATCATCTTTACCACAGCCTATAGAGATTATGCAGTAGAAGGTTTTGAGTTGCAAGCTGTAGATTATTTATTAAAGCCCATTTCTTTTGACAGGATGCTAAAAGCTGTCAATACATATTTTAATATCTATTTTGACACAACTCATAAGGAAGTCTACAAAGTCGAAAATCATGATTTTATGTTTGTTAGAGCAGAGCGGCGAATGATAAAAGTTGATTTTGAATCTATTGTTTATGTTGAAAGTTATAGGGATTATCTTAAGATTCATTTGAATAATGAAACGATTGTCACCAGAGAAACTATCAGTGCTATTGAGGCAAAATTACCCAATGGTAGGTTTCTTCGAATTCACCGATCTTATATCATAGCGTTAAAAGACATTTCATCTTTTACGAATGAAGAAATAGTTATAAATAATAAATCGTTGTCCATTAGTAGAAGCTATAAGAAAACAGTCTTAAAGCTGTTGCAAAGTTTTTAGCCTTATATTGACCTTACGTATAAATTACAAAATGCTAGGAGAAAGGGTTTTTATAGAATACCAGCATAGAGTAGTTTGTATTGACAACTACGTATTGTTTGATAATGAGCTAAATTTGGATTGCTGCCCTTCCCTTGCATTAATTAGAGAATTATAATTGATATGTTCTTATTTAATACGACTTTAACACGGCTGCGTAACAAAGGTTACATAAAAACTGTGGTGTTTCCCTTATGTTTGTAACATTGAAACCTAAAACGTACATAGCGGTCCTTCTGACATTTATTTTTATGGCAAAATTTGTTGCCATAGATGCGCACGCACTCAATAAATTATTTAGTGACAGTGACATCACCTTTGTGAATCCGTTTTGTAAAAAGCAGGCCGATGTTGACTTAGGCACGAAAAAACAAAATGTTTTTGATCAAGATCAACATGCTTCCAAAGAGATGTTAAGCTTAAGTGGGCAGTGTACAACATCCTTCAACTTAGAATTGCTCTCATGGCAGATCAATCCTTCAGACCAGATGACCGTATTAGATGATCATCTCCCTTCAAAATTAAATTATCGCTACTTAGAAAGCGTTTCTCCACCACCGCGATGGGCGTAATTTTTCATTTCTGAATTTTTTCGGTGTGTACGCACGTTATTTTATGAACTCCAATTAAGTGAGTTGAGCCATAACATTACACGCAAATTCTTCCATCTCTCTAATACATTCTAAAAATGTCGACACACATTTCAATCAGTCGCCGTTCTATACACGTATTACGCATTATGGTCAGCGGCATATTTTTGGTCGCAGGTTTTAATCACTTAATACACGTAGAAAAAACGGCACAACGCATAGAACAGGCAAGCTTTAAAGGCATCGCTCATTTTTTTGGTGAACCCCAATGGCTTATCATTCTGTCCGGTATTGCCATGTTGGGCGCTGGCTTTTTATTCCTCATCGGTTATAAAACCAAATGGGCAGCAATCGTGCTCATGGCCATTTTAATTCCCATCACTTTAACGGTTCAAGTAGGACAAATAACCACCCTTGGACCCTTATTTAAAAACATTGCAATTTTAGGTGGACTTCTTTTTTTTATACTGAACGACACTGATAAACTCTTAAAATAAACACTTATGAAAACATACATTCTTAGTTCTCTATTTTTTATACTTACATTAGTTACATCAAACAACATGACGGCACAGCAGGAAACCCACGGGAAATACAATTACGTGGTGCTCACCAAAAAGGTGGCGCAATTACAACCTATTATTTTAACGGCAGAAGCACTTAAAGTTGAAGACGGCGATGCTTTTGGCGATTTTCAAGTCATTATTTGTGGCAAGGAAATAGGTGATATAACTGATCCTGAAAAAATCAATCACTTTATTGAAAAAGCAGAAAAAGCGGGTGTTCAATTGATAGCCTGTGGTTTTTCGCTAAATAAATTTAAGGTAGATAAAACCAAGGTTCCAAGTAAAATGATCACCGTAGAAAATGGTATTCTGTATAATTTCCAACTTCAGAAGAAAGGATATAAAAGCATCAGTTTGTAGATATGAAAACAATTAAAACAACAGTATTGAAATTGATCGTATTAGTCGGCTTACTATTGGTTAATGTAGCCTGTAAAACTGAGGCTTCCACACCAACAACCAACAAAGGGTCTACTAAGGACACGTTGAGCATTACCATCCTACAAACCGCCGATATTCACGGACAGTTGGACCCACATCCCGAGTTGTTTTTGGAGAATGAGCAGGTCGTCTTTAAAAACAGAGGCGGACTCGCAAATATCAAAACACTTTTTGATCAGGAACGCCAGAAAAATCCGAATCGCACCATAATTGTAGATGGCGGCGACTTAATTCAGGGGAGTGGGTATACCGCCTTATCTGAAGGGAAGGTGATGCCAAAAATCATTAAGAATATGGGCTATGACGTGATTATTCCTGGAAACTGGGAAGTGGTGTACGGCAAAGACATTATGATGGATGTGATGCAAGACTACGGAACGGAAGTAATTGTTCAGAACATGTATCACGAGGCTAATGAAGAACCATTGTTTCCAGCTTCTTGGGTCAAAGAAATTGAAGGTATCAGAATTGGGTTTGTTGGCATCAATGATCCAGACGTCCCCGTTCGGCAAAATCCTATTTTTAGTGAAGGAATTGGGTTTAGCGGCTTAGATGAAGACTTAAAAATCATGATTGATGACTTTAAAGTGAAAGAGAAAGTAGATGTTCTTTTTTTAGTGACGCATATCGGAATTTTTAAACAAGTGGAGTTGGCCAGTAATCCGATTGCGGAGAACGTCGATTATATTTTAGGCAATGATACACATGAGCGTGTTCGCGAATTAATTCAAGGTAAATATGCTAAAGTTACGGAGCCCGGTGCCTTCGGTTCCTTTGTAGGGAAGTTAACGCTCCATTTTGTGGACGGTAAATTAGTTGGTGATGATTATGAATTGATGGATGTCGATCCGGAAGTTTATGAAGCAGATGCAACCTTACAAGCTATAATTGACGAAGAAAAAGCACCTTATAAAGACTATTTAGAAACGGTGGTGGGCCATACAAGTACACCAATTTATAGATATTTAACCGTTGAAAACCCAATGGATAACATGATTACCGATGCTGCGCGTTGGAAAACAGGTGCAGATATTTCTATATCCAACGGCTTTCGGTTTGGAAACCCAATTGTGCCTGCAGACGGAAAGCCTGCGCCAATTACGAGAGCGAATCTGTGGAATTTGTTGCCAGTGAATGAACCCGTTAAAACCGGAAGGGCTACAGGAAAGCAGATTAAAGATTGGTTGGAAAAGGAAATGCATAATGCGTTTTCTCAAAATCCGACCGAACGTTTTGGTGGTTGGTTGGTGCGATTTTCAGGTATGAAAGTTAGCTTTGCCAGTCAAAATGAACGAGGAAATCGGATTTCGAGCATCATCGTAAAAGGTGAGGAAATGAAAGATGACGAGTATTACACGGTTTCTGCCTGTGTACGTCCTGGAGATCCGCTCGATAATTTATGTCGCATGCCAAACGTCAAAGATGTTAAAGTGATGGACTACACCATTCATGAAGCGGTTGAAGAATATCTTCAGAAAAACTCGCCAGTAGCACCAACTTTGGAAGGCAGAGCCTATTGTGAGTATTTAGGCACCTATTCCTTTTCTACAGTACCCGGAACCGCCTATAAATTTAATTAAAAATGAACACAGATGAAAAAAGATAAGAACGATAACAATTCGAAGAAAACATGGATTCAGTACGGCATTTTTGCTGCAATTGCAATCACGCTTTACGCGACCGGCTTACATACCGAAGTGATTGGTTTTGCCCAGCGCGGACTATTAGCCACTGGACTTATGAATCCTGATGTCAAGGATATAACACAAGTGAGATCTTCTGAAAACACTCGTGACACCGCTACTTCAGCAACGACAAATGAGGCTGATTTTAGTTTAAAATTAATGGATAGAGATGGGAAAATTACGTCTCTAGCGGATTTAAAGGGCAAGGTCATTTTTATGAACTTTTGGGCCACATGGTGTCCGCCGTGTATTGCTGAAATGCCGAGCATCGATAAACTGCACGAAGAAATGGGCGATGAGGTAGCATTCGTCATCCTGTCCTTAGACCAGGATTTTGAATTGGCCAAGGCTTTTGATAAACGCAAAGGCTACGATCTGCCAATATATGCCCCAGCGGGTAATTTACCCCCGATGTACCAATCTTCGGCAATCCCGACGACGTATGTGATTGATGCTGCGGGTAATTTGGCCTTAACCCATAAAGGCATGGCAGATTATAGCGCTTCGGATTTCAAAGAGTTTTTGAGAAGTTTGAAATAATAAATAACCTAATAGGGGATGGATTGTAAATTAAGGTTCCGTCCCTTTTTTAGGAAGTAATCTAAATTTATCCGAACTTAGAAATTATAAATACCCGGTTACTATGAAACTGAACATCTTATTTATAAACGACGTCCACGGCTATCTCGCGCCACATCCTGAACTGTTTTACGATGCTTCGGGCGAAGTGGTTGAAATGTCAGGCGGTTATGCCCGAATTGCCGGATTGGTAGAACAGATTAGAGACGAAAACCCAAATACGCTCTTGTTTGACGGTGGGGATACTTTGCATGGCACCAAACCCGTGGTCGACTCGAAAGGTGAGGCTGTGATTCCAATTTTGAACGCCTTACAACCTGACGCCTTGGTTGGTCATTGGGATTTTGGATACGGACCCGAACAATTACAGAAGATCAGCAACCAGTTAACCTTTCCAATTTTGGGCTGTAATGTTTACCGAGAGGATGGTTCCAATTTTCTGCAACCCACAGCGCTCTATGAAAAGGAAGGGGTGAAAATAGGAGTGATTGGAATTTGTGCAATGATTGTAGATAAGGTTATGCCTGAAAAAATGGGCGAGGGTCTAAAATTTACTTCAGGAGTAGAGGAAGTTCCAAAACACATACAACAATTAAAAATAGCAGGTGCGGATGTGATTGTCTTACTCTCACACAACGGATTTCCCCAAGATGTCGAACTTTTAAAACAAGTAGACGGCATTGACATTTGTTTAAGTGCACATACCCATAACCGACTTTACAGCCCCATAGAAATTAACGGTGCTCAGATTGTTCAATGTGGTTGTCATGGGGCTTTCATGGGGAAATTTAGCCTTGAAATAACAGAACATAAAATTAAAAGGTCTACTTACGAACTTATAAAGATTGACCGTTCAGTGCCTGAAAGTACTACTGTTGAAACATTGGTTGATGAGGTTTTAGAACCGTATCAAGAGTTAAGAACGAAAGTCTTAGGCAGGACGGATCGTATTCTACATCGGTACAACACCATCAATACTACCATGGATAATTTTCTGTTAAAGGCCATCGCTCACGCTACCAAAACCGAGATTGCCTTTTCTAACGGATGGCGTTACGGAGCGCCGATTGGAGTAGGAGCGATTACGGAAAACGATCTTTACATTATCACGCCAATGAATCCGCCAGTATCTACCGTAGATCTGACCGGAGCAGAAATCAAGCAAATGTTAGAAGAAAATTTGGAACGTACTTTTTGCAAGGATCCCTTCGGGCAAATGGGCGGCTATGTGAAACGTGTTTTCGGATTGCAGATCAATATGCGTATTGAGAACCCTAAAGGGCATCGCATACAGGAAATTTATTATAAAGGTGAACACCTCGATTTGTACAAAACGTTTACGGTGAGCTTTGTGACAACGCAAGGCGTACCTAAAAAATATGGTAAAAACAGGAAGGCCCATGAGCAGAAAGCGGTGGAAGCCATGAAAGCGTATTTAAATGAACATCCTGATTTCAGTCCAGATACTATTGACAGTTTCCGATTGGTATAATGTTCGTTATCTTTGATAATTCACCTTAATTGATGCGCTATGAACGGTATTCAAAGAGTTTTACTAATAACTTTAATGGGATGCTTGCCTTTACAGGGCTGTGGCAACTCGAGTAACACTAAAAGCATGGAACAATCTACACAAGATTCGACTTCTCTATTAAAAGCCGTTTCAGAAAGAAACCTTGAACGCGTTGCCGAAATTTTAAAATCGCAGCCAAACTTGGAAGTAAAGGATCATAAAGGTAGAACACCATTAATGTTGGCGACTTACAATAACGACAATGCTATTGCTGAAATGCTCATGGTTTCAGGTGCCGATGTCAATGCGCAGGACGCTATGCTGAACAGTCCACATTTATATGCTGGTGCAAGTGGCAACTTAGAAATTTTAAAATTGACCCTATCTCATGGGGCACGTTTCGATATTTTCAATCGGTATGGGGGCACTGCCCTGATTCCCGCAGCGGAAAAACGCCATGTAGAGGTCGTAAAATTACTCACCGAGGTTCCAAAATACCCCATAGATCATATTAACAATCTGGGATGGACGGCACTAATGGAGGCGATTGTTTTGGGCACAACAGGCGAAACTCAGATTGCCATTGTGGATGTCTTGATAAAGGCAGGAGCTGATGTCAACATTCCCGATAATGATGGCATCACGGCCCTTCAACACGCTAAAACACGAGGGATGACAACCATTGCCCAACTTCTAAGGGATGCCAACGCGGATGAATAAAATTTATATGAAGCGTCGCGTACTTTTTTTATAAGTGTTATACTCTGGATATTTCCGCATCAATAAGATCTCTTCATAATCGGATTTATAATAAAATAATAGAAACAGAAATCCGGTGATCAACAATTGATAAAGCGAAATATTGTAAAGCGCATAGCCAAAGCCGGAAAACAACAATGCCGTATACATGGGATGCCGAGAAAATCGAAATGCACCTGTGGTAATTAATTTGCCATCTGCCACCGGCGAGGGGAACGGAGACAGCTTCCTATTTAACTGCAACACGGCCACAACTCCAAATACTACAGCCAGACTTAAAATAAACAATCCCGAATAGCGCAGCCATTCGGGAAGTTGAATTTCATATAATTTGAGCGGTAACATGTAGGCTGCAATAAGCAGTAGTTGGACCCCCACAAAACCATACGCTTTTAGGGGTGTTTTACGGTTCAATTTTTAAACTGCTCTACATCATCGCTTAAATCATAAATGGTAGCACCTTCTAATTTCGTTTCCAGGATGCTACTTCCTGCAGCACTACGGTAACCCCCAGCACAATGCACAACGATTGGTTTATCTGTAGGGATTGATTCAGCGGTCTGTCGTAAGTCGTGTAAAGGATGTGCTAGAGCGTTTTCAAAAAACTTTCCGTCGTTAGTTTCACTGGTATTCCGTACATCTACAATGGTATAGTGATCCGGATTATTTTTAAAATCCTCCAAATTGAGTTGTTCTGATTTTTTTAAGTCATTATCCGCTAGAGTAATAACTTGTTTCACTTGTTTTTCATACCCAATCTTAGCCATTCGATCTAACAGTTTATCCTTGTTTTCTTTAGCATCAATGACCAAGGTGAATATTTCTTTTGGTTTTACAATGGCCCCTAACCAGGTTTCAAATTTGGCGGTATCTGATGCGGCCTGAATATTAAAACTGCCTTTTAAATGTCCTTTTTTAAAGGTTTCTTCAGCCCTCATATCAACGATTAAGCCGGTAGCGGTACCCTTCTCGGAAAATGGAATTTCTGCAATGGCTGGATCTAAATTATCCGCCCCTACTTTATTTATATCCACATTAAAACCAAAATAGGCCGGAATAAACGGTTGTCCGTCGAGTAGGGTAGTTATGAATTCTTCTTTGGTTTGGGTTTTAAACGCCCAATTGAATTTTCGTTCATCCCCTAAGGTGCTGCTCGCGGCATCACTTAAATTCTTTCCACAAAGCGACCCTGCGCCGTGGGCAGGATAGACGAGCGCATGATCCGGAAGATCTTTAAATTTTGTGCTTATAGTATTGTACATCATTTCTGCCAATTCTTCGCGTTTGGCCTTCATCTTCCCAGATTTCTCTCTTAGATCCGGGCGGCCTACATCGCCAATAAAAAGCGTGTCCCCTGTAAACAATGCGGTGTCATCACCTTCAGTAGCAACAATGGTAATACTGTCCGGCGAGTGCCCCGGGGTGTTTAAAGCTTTCAAGGTCACTCTACCGAGGGTGATGCTATCGCCATCATCAAAAGATTGGTGCGGATAGTCGGCACCTAACTTTTCGCTGTTATAAATAGTCGCGCCAGTTTTCTTGTGCAGTTCTAGGTGCGAACTCACAAAATCAGCATGCGGATGGGTTTCGAGTATGGCCACAATGGTAGCATCATTGGCTTTTGCGTAATCGTAATACTGTTGCGGATCACGTTCTGGATCTATAACCGCCATCTTGCCTTCACTGACAATAGCGTAAGAGTAATGGGAGAGTGGTTTGTATTCAAATTGTTTAATAGTCATAGTTATATTTTTTAAGTAAGGTTCTATAAAAAAAAACCTGAGTTCATACTAGTTGTAAATTAATTCTGTTTTGTAAAACTGCAAAATTGAAAGTTTTGTACCGTGTCAAATGGCGTTACGTGATCTGTTGTCAAACAGTCTACTTTTTTAAAATGCTCCCCAAAAATTGTCGTGAGACCTTCCACATCGTATTGGGTAATCTCCAATCCGCTGCATTTTTGAGGACCTGATTTAGAAAACGTACCGATAATCAAACTGTCCTCAACAAAGCGCTTCGTTAATTCTGTATACGCTCGAATTTCTTCTTGAGAAGTTAAAAAATGAAATGCGGCGCGGTCATGCCATAAATCATAAATTATTGAGGGTTGAAATGTGGTGATGTCAGTTTCAATCCACTGCACTTGCTTGGCTTTCTCGCCTAAACGTGCTTGCGCTTTTGCGATTGCTTTAGTTGAAATATCCAATACCGTAATATTGGTATACCCATCTTCCAATAAATAATCTACAAGTTTACTGTCGCCACCGCCGATGTCAATGATTTTAGCTGTTTTTGGCAGATTTCTATTCGCGATGAGTTGCAATGAGACCGTCGGTTTATCTTGGGTCCAGCTAACTTGATCCGGATTTTTAGTTTCGTAAACGGTTTCCCAATGTTCTTTTGTAGTCATTTATGTTGTTTAAGTCTAGATGCAGTCAAATTTGAGTAGATATAAATTGAGAGCCAAAATTATTATGAAAGCTAATTAAGCCTGTTTGTTATGGATTAAAAGTACACAATATTGAGGAGAACGCTGGTAACATAAGTTACACAACTCCTCAGTAAGACTATGGTTTTATCTCAATTCTTGCGAAAATTTTATTCACGCGCTATTCTTTTTTCTGAGGTTTAAAAACAGTTCCTTGCCAGGTCTATTAGGGTGGGAATTGTATGCGCGTTCCATAGTCAATATCTCAAAATGCGAATTAAAAAGGGCCAAATATTCGGCTTTACTCCCTCCAAAAGGGGGTTGAGTTGTGTTTAGTGGCGCATCAAAGAGCAGGCCCACAAGTTTACCATGGTCGACAAGTAATTCAGCAGCTATTGAAACATAATCGGCTCTTAAACTTGGATCGATAGCGCTGAAAAATGTTTGTTCAATGATCAAATCAAATTGTTGTTCTAAATCGAAAAAATTCTGGTGGATTAAATGCGAAGCAGGAAATGAGGGCACCCGTTGTTTAATGTTGTTCAAGGCGGTTTCAGAAAGGTCTACAACATAGACGTTACAGAATCCTAGTTGGTGTAAATATTCTGCTTCATACGAATTACCACCTCCGGGAATTACTATTTTTAAGTTCTTATCCGTTAATTGATCAAAATAGGTTTTTAGTGGTGGAGAAACTTCTCCTAAATCCCATCCAATAGTGTTGTTTTTATAGCGGTTGTCCCAAAAGTCTTCTGTTAAATTCATATGCATCGTTTAATTAATAGTGCTTCTCACGGAATCTTATTTTGGAGATTTATCAAAAGTCACACTCCAAATGCCTCTCACTTCATTGAGGCCATAGCCAATTGCTTTGTCCTCTGGATAAAGTATAGTCAATTTTGATAGGGTTGAAGCCTCAATATCTTTATTGGGCTTGCCGTGGCATTGCAAACACATTTGGTTGGTAAGAATAGGATAAAATACTTTTATTTTACCGTCAACATCTTCCACAATAGGGTTGGGAAGTTCGTTGTTTGCAATCACCTGTTTAAAGGTTTCTACGTGTTCCAATTCTATGGCGTTGGCCTGATTGGTAGGATTTCTGGGTTTGTCCGTTACTCGTTTGAGGGTTGCTTTTTGTAATACGCCCATGCTATCCGTTAGGGGATAGGCTTTTTGATTACAGAAGGCGAGCGCTCCTGAAGTGCCACTGTTTTTTATTGCCGTCATCAAATTTTTGCCCAAAACTGATTGAGTGCTGAGGGCATAGTTTAAGCCCCGATCCGCATAGGAAATCGTATCAGCCGAAACCGATGTTTGACCGGTTGCTGGCACCTTCTTTTTCTCTAGTTGCTTTTCTACAGAAATATAACTGGATTTTTTTTCTTGGTTACAACTATAGAATGAAACACATATAACGGCAATAAAAACTACTTTTTTCATAATTAGATTATTTTATTGCGAGAGTTTGCCCATAGCACAGCTCACAAAAGATTTTGATTTCGTCTGTATAGAATTGTTGTACTCCATTGTCGGATACCCAAGTTCTATTAATTTTACGTTGACGGCATTAGCGTCAGCTTGATCAAGATAATCAAAAGAAACTTTATTTTCTTCAACAATTACTACTAAATTAGGGGATATGCTTTAAAGTTGCTGGTTTGGTATTGATGGTAATTGAGCAGTCACCACATTTTAAATTCTATAATACAATTGAGGTATGGGTCATAATGTGTTTTAATGGATCTTGAGGTTAGCGCTGTAAACCTTAAAATGAATTCACCAATATTAAGCTACAAAAATAACTACAGTAGATCTTGCTATCGGTAACCAATGTTACATAGCCATTACCCTATATTTTGAAGGCATTGGTGAGGAGATTGCGGGATGTTCAAATAGGTGTGATATACACCATCATAAGTCAACGAGCAATTACATGATAATTAAAAGGAGAGGGGTTTTTTAGCTATGCATCACGTGATTTTTATGGTTATAGGCTTTCCTATGTTAATATATTAAAAATTGTAGAAGGAGTGACACAGTTTAGATATGAAGTGAAGCTCTGTATCTAATGGTTATATTTTAATAAAATTTTGCTTTTAAATTTGCTAAGTTCCTTCTATTATAGTATTATGGGCATCATTATTTTTTAGAGTACTTCTAAAACCGTTGTGGTGTATTTAACAACCTTTATAACGAATCAACCAACATTTGAAAAATTAAATTATATATGTCGATAAAAGTCGCGAGAAAAGAAAGTGCCTCAAGATTTTTAGGTCTTGTTGTCAATAAAACAGTGTTTTTAACCGCCATAGCGGCAATCATCTTTACCGTTGGATTTACCTTAATTTTTGAAGAGCAAGCCGATTATTATTTTGGGATGGCGCAAACCTTCGTGTCTGCCCACGGCGGCTGGATTTATACTCTGGTTGTAAATTTATTTATCGTGTTTTGCCTCTATATGGCCTTTAGTAAGTTTGGAAAAATAAGAATAGGTGGCCATAAAGCCAAGCCGGAATTCAGTTTGTGGGCCTGGTTTGCAATGTTGTTCAGTGCCGGCATCGGAAACGGATTGGTACTGTTTAGTATTGCCGATCCTGTGCGCGATTTTTTGAATCCACCACGCTTAGCAGGACATGAACCGGCATTAATAGCCCAGGAAGCCATCAACTTTTCATTTCTTCACCACGGAATTCACGGGTGGGCCATCTACTCAGTAGTTGGGCTGTCATTGGCGTATTTTACCTTTAATAGAAAAATGCCGCTCACTTTACGCTCCGCTTTTTATCCCTTATTAGGAAATAGGATTCACGGTTGGATGGGCGATTTGATTGATATCATGGCAGTAATTACCACGCTCTTCGGATTGGCGACCACCATTGGTTTTGGTGTTGGTCAAATCAATTCCGGATTGACCCATGTGTTTGGTATTCCGAGTTCTTTATTTTATCAGGTGCTCATTATTTTAGGGGTGACCCTTGCCGCCACTATTTCTGCTTTTAGCGGGGTCAACAAAGGCGTTCAGATGCTGAGTAAGCTGAACGTCAGAGTGGCATCTGCCATCTTTTTATTAGTGCTTATTTTAGGACCCACAACATTTATTTTTAAATCATACATACAAAATATAGGAAGCTATTTGGTGCATTTTATTGATATGTCCACCTGGACCGAATCGTTACAAGGCACCGATTGGCAAAAAACCCGAACCATTATGTATTGGGGCTGGTGGATTTCCTGGTCGCCATTCGTAGGGACTTTTATCGCTCGTATCTCTAAAGGACGAACCATAAAAGAATTTATATTATGCGTGTTGATACTTCCTGCATTAGTGACCTTTTTATGGTTCAGTGCCTTTGGAGGCACCACCATGCGCGATATTTTGTTAGGCGATACGGCTATGATTGCGGCGGTAAACGACAACATTTCTACCGCACTGTATGTGTTTTTCGATAAATTCCCATTAGCCATGTTGCTAAAAGTATTGGGGGTGATCTTAATTTGTAGTTTTATTATTACCTCGGCCGATTCTGGTGCCCTGGTGGTGGATAGTATTACTTCTGGCGGAAAATTAAAAACACCGCGCTACCAACGGGTCATTTGGGCTGTTGCCATAGGGGTTATTGCTTCTGTACTCATGTACGGTGGGGGCTTAAATGCGCTGCAGACCGTTGTGACTATTTCTGGGTTGCCCTTTGCCATTCTTTTGGTGTTGATGTGTTTTTCACTGTATCGCGGCATGACGGAAGACTATGAGAAGGCCGAGCGAAAAGAGAAGCTTTTAGAACGTGAAAGCTACAGAAAAAATATTCTCGATTTGGTGAATAAAGAACGGGAAGAGAAGAATTTGAAAAAGATCGATCCCGATAAAGATCCGGATAAGCAGCCAAAAATAACCGATTTGTAAATTAATCCTAATAAAACATAGTCCTCATAAAAGTTAAATCAAGACATGACAAAGAAAATTAAATTAGAGAACCAGTTGAATTTAATGGTGGCTTTAGACCTAACGGCGATGGATCCTATCCTAATGAAGTATGTCAGCTTCTTGTGCAAGGTTTGGAATATTGAACATCTGTACTTTACCCATAACATTAAACAGTACAAATTATATGATTTGTATGATGATTTTCTGGAGGAAGGCATTACTGTAGAAGATATTGTCGATAGGGCCTTAAATAAAACTGTAGACGATCATTACACGGCTACAGTTCCGCATACTGTAATTATAACCTCAGATGATTACACCGAGAGTATTCTTAGTCATCTTGCCAAAGAATATAAGATTGACATTATGGTTACGGGCAATAAGGACGAATTGCAAGGTACTGGTGCCTTGTCCCAAAAACTGGTTCGAATGTTGGATGCAAATGTCCTATTGGTACCTGAAGAAGCGCGACATGGTATGGACCATGTGTTGATTCCTACCGATTTTAGTTCAGCCTCAGCAAAATGTTTTGAGGTTGCCGATAGTTTGGTGGAACGTTCAGGAGGACATATTGAAGCTTTGCATGTCTACAACATCCCATCGTTTTTCTTTCCTTACATCAACACCGAAAAGGCGATCGATAAAACTAAATTTCATTTAAAGGAAAAGGTGGTTCAATTTCGTAAAAAGTATAAATTGAGAGCGGACATTCCATTTAAATATATGGATAGACGCGGTTTATCCGTTGTAGAAGCGATTGAAGTTCACGCCGAAAAAGGAGACTTTGATATTATTGTCACTTCAGCAAGAGGTGCCAACAATATTACCTCACTATTTGTGGGCAGTGTTACGAATGATTTATTGATTAGAAACCGAAAGATGCCTTTATTAGTCATTCGTTAAGTTTATTTGATGACCGTAAATAAAATGAAGAATGGTGTTAAGCCTTTTATACTTGTGTTATTATTTTAAAACCGTTTGTTGACGTATGAAGCTCATTTCTTGGAACATTAACGGCATACGAGCCATCACTAAAAAAGATTTCTTTGATGATGTGTCTGCTATAGATCCTGATATCCTTTGCCTTCAAGAAACCAAAGCTCAAAATGCTGAGGTTGAAAAAGCCTTGTCCACACTGGATCAATACCACCACTATTATAATTCGGCAGATAGAAAAGGCTATTCAGGAGTGGCCATTTTGAGCAAATTAAAGCCATTAAGCGTTGTTCACGACATGGGAGTTGCCGATCACGATACCGAAGGACGGGTCATTTGTGCAGAATTTGAAAGCGTTTACCTTGTTAATGTATATGTGCCCAATTCAGGACAAAACTTGGAGCGGTTAGGTTACCGACAGTTCTGGGACCGTGATTTCCGACATTATTTAAAAAATTTAGGAGCGCTTAAACCTGTCATCCTTTGCGGCGATTTAAACGTGGCGCATCGCGCTATCGATCTTAAAAACGATAAATCAAATTACAACAAAACGGCAGGCTATACTCAAATTGAAATTGATGGGATGGATCAGTTGCTCGAATCAGGTTTTGTGGACAGCTACCGCCATTTTCATCCTGATACCGTTGCCTACACCTATTGGAGCTATCGTTTTAAGGCTAGGGAACGCAATACGGGCTGGCGCTTAGATTATTTTATTGTGAGTAGGATGTTGATGGATAAGATCAGTTCCGTCACTATATTATCCGAGTATTATGGCTCCGATCATTGCCCAATTCAGCTTGACATAGCCTTTTAAGTATCATTGGCATTCTAACATCGTAAATCTCAAGTCGTAAATAAATGCTTATAATTATTCTATAAGTGGTTTATCCTTTTAATTACGGCATAAAATTTACTTTTTGTGTTAAGTTTTCTGCCAACAAATGCTCAATTTTAACATCCCAAATTATCACTAGGCCTAATTATGAGGCAATATTGCTAATTTTTAAAAATTAAAATCTGATGGCTAAGAAGACACCTGACAATTCCAAATCTAAAAAAATAGAAGATCTAAAACGTTTTGAAGTAGAAACGAAGGACACGGTAATGACCACCAATCAAGGTCTAAAAGTAAATGACACCAATAATTCTTTAAAATCGGGGGAACGTGGTTCGACGCTGCTTGAAGACTTTTTACTCCGAGAGAAAATCACCCATTTTGATCATGAACGCATCCCAGAACGCATTGTGCACGCGAGAGGTAGTGGTGCGCATGGTTATTTTGAATTGTATGAGAGTATAGAACAGTACAGTAAAGCTGGAATTTTTACGGATACCAGTCGGAAAACTCCGGTATTTGTGAGATTTTCCACGGTAGCGGGTTCAAAAGGCTCAACAGACTTAGCTCGAGATGTGCGCGGTTTTGCCGTTAAATTTTACACAGATGAAGGCACTTGGGATTTGGTTGGTAACAATATGCCCATTTTCTTTATACAGGATGCCATGAAATTTCCTGATTTGGTACACGCGGTAAAGCCTGAACCTAATAAAGAAATTCCGCAAGCAGCTTCGGCCCACGATACATTTTATGATTTTATTTCGCACACAACTGAAACCCTTCACAACCAAATTTGGGTAATGAGCGACCGAGCTATTCCTAGAAGTTTTCGTATGATGGAAGGGTTTGGCATCCATACCTTTCGGTTAATCAACGAGGCTGGCGAATCGCATTTCGTCAAATTCCATTGGAAACCGAAATTAGGGGTGCATTCCGTCACTTGGGATGAAGCCGTAAAAATAAGTGGCGCCGATTCTGATTTTCACCGTCGCGATTTATGGGATGCTATAGATTCTGGCCATTTTCCGGAGTGGGAATTGGGAGTTCAAATTGTAGCTCAGGAGGATGAACATAAATTCGATTTCGATTTATTGGATCCTACCAAGTTAATTCCGGAAGAAATGGTGCCCGTGCAGATCATTGGTAAAATGACGCTCAATAAAAATCCAGAAAACTTTTTTGCTGAAACCGAACAGGTGGCGTTCCTGCCTGGACACATTGTGCCAGGGATTGATTTTACGAACGATCCACTGTTGCAAGGCCGACTGTTTTCTTATAGAGATACGCAATTATCGCGACTGGGATCGCCTAATTTTCACCAGATTCCAATCAACAGACCGATCATGCCTACGCATAATAATCAGCGGGATGGACACATGCAAATGGATATTCCAAAAGGACAAACGGCGTATTTTCCAAATAGCTTAAGCGGCGGCTGTCCTCACATGGCAAAGATGGCTGAAGGGGGATTTACCTCTTATGAGGAGCGTATTGATGCCCGAAAAATTAGAACCCGAAGTGCAAGTTTTAGTGATCATTTTTCGCAACCTGCCTTATTTTATAGAAGTTTAGCCGATTATGAAAAACAACATGTCACGGATGCCTACATTTTTGAATTAGGGAAATGTACCTACCAACATATTCAAGAACGCATGTTGTATGTCGTAGCTCAAATTGATGAAGATTTAGCCCAAAAAGTGGCTAAGGGATTGGGACTTAAAGTGCCAAAGTCGATTGATGAACCGCTTAACCAAGCCATAGGCGCTGATGCGGATGTTGCTAAATTTCAACCCCTAAAAAAGAAAGTCTATTTAGAAAAAGATCCGGCATTAAGCCAATCGAATACTAAGTTTGATAGTATCGAGACGCGTCAAGTTGCCGTGTTGGTGGGTGATGGCTTTAAAATGGATGATTTCAATACAATGAAATCGGCTTTAGAAAAAGAAGGCGCTATGATTAAGGTTGTCGCACCTCATGGGGGGACGGTAAAAAGCGATTCAGGCGCGGAGCAAAAAGTGGACGCCGCTATTGCAACTACTGAAAGTGTGCTCTATGACGCCATTTATGTTCCTGGGGGTAAAAACTCTATCAAAGCTTTGAAGGAGAATGCAAAATATACGAAATTCATTAATGAAGCATTAAAGCATTGTAAGGCTATTGCAGCAGATGGTGAAGGTGTCGAATTTTTAGAAACCACATACGTGTCGGAATTTAAAGAGGACGCTGCCATTTGTTTAAACAGCGAACCTTCAAAATTTATTAATGCAATGAAGCAACACCGAAATTGGAAGCGTATGCCACATGCTGACAAAATTCCAGTTTAAGCACTCGGAAATGAAAATATCTGTTATCTAATATTAATGATTTCAGAACTACAGGTAATTTAAAAGAACCAAGATAAGCGCATTTTATATGCTGAGTTTTGGTTCTTTTTGTATACTACCTTGGGGCGGGAGTCATCCTTCCTCATACAACTAAAACTTAATAAAATTATAATTTATGGTGTTAGAAGAACTAATTGGAATCGCCGCCGGCCTACTTACCACCATTGCGGTATTACCGCAAATTTTTAAGGCTATCAAATCTAAAGAAGTAAATGATGTCAGTCCGTATATGTTTATCATTCTATGTTGTGGCGTGGGACTTTGGACAGTATATGGCGTTCTTAAAATGGATTGGCCCATCATCGTGACCAACGGCATTTCTTTCATTTTAAATGCCATTATGCTGTATATCGTAATCGTGTCTTCCAAAAAAAAGAAAAGGGTGCCCTCAAATCTTTAAAGCCTGTCAGTAGTGTCCGGTAAACATATATATTTATGAACTTCTTGAGATCAGGTGATTTTAGGAAATTTTAGAGATGACACCTTACTTTTTAGAATCTCAAGAGTGATGGGATTATTTATATTATTCTTGTCCTGATTGCAATCGGAACTAACAGCGCTCTTAATTCTATATCGGACAACAATGAAAGACTATCAAGAGCCAAAGTGTTTTGGGAATCTTTTTGTGCTCGTTTATTGAGTTCATATTTGTGGGAATAACACTAAAGTGCTTAGCAAAATCTGCCTAATTTTAACATGAGAAATAATAATGGATTTTGGGAGTTTTAGAGATTGTTCAAGATGCTACGTATATACCCAATAAAGTAAAAGTCTTATCACATGATTCAAATTTTACAAAGTAGTGAACGTCCGCTAAGGCAAGCGCTGAATGAGCTCTTTGCTCTTAATCAGAAAACGTTTTTTCTTATTTTGCTTTCTACGGTTTGTATTTATTTTGCGGTAATTCTTTACACTAGGATTTTCGGGAAACGTAGTTTTTCCAAAATGTCCAGTTTTGATTTTGCTATGACCGTAGCCGTTGGTTCCATGATTGCCTCCACTATTTTATCAGAGAGTGTGAGTTTTTTAGAGGGTGCCGTAGGACTTTTAGTGGTATATAGCCTACAATTAGCGGCGGCAGTTTTTAGACGCTTCCGTTGGTTTCGGAAACTTATAGACAATGAACCTACCTTGTTAATGGATGGCGAAACCTTATTGCGAGATAACATGAAAGCCGTTAGGGTTACAGAAGGCGATATCCGCTCTAAGTTGCGCGAAGCAAACGTGATTAAATTATCTGATATTAAAGCGGTTATTTTTGAATCTACAGGCGATATGGTGGTATTGCACAAGGAGGGTACTGAGGCTGTCGACGATTGGTTATTAAAGGACGTACAACGATAATTTATAATGATGAACACATTGGATTTGGAAAAACAAAATACTGAAGAACAAAACGCTATAGAACAAGCCTATAAAAAGTTTGTCATCACCGATAAACATCCTTGTATCATGGCGAATGCAGTTTTTAAATTAGATAATTATAAGCTGAATATTTTAGATGATATGACGTCTGATGCGGTGGTGATGCCCATGTTGAACGCTATTGAAAATTACTTAAGCAATTATGATTTTGAGTCGAATGATTTTGAAACCTTATTCTTCTGTTTTAAAAACAATCAGTTTGATACGGAGCTTGAATTTGAAGAAGCCTTATGGGATTTGCTTCAAAAACTACACGACCAGGATGACCATGATTGGGATCCTGAGGTAAGCGATGATGTAGAAAGTTCTAAATTTAGCTTTAGTCTAAAAGGAAAAGCCTTTTATATTGTGGGCATGCATCCAAAGAGTTCTCGCTTGGCCAGACGTGCGCCCTACTGTACGGTAGTTTTTAATTTGCACTGGTAATTCGAAAAACTAAGAGAAATGGGAACTTATCAGACCGTTAAGAAAAGAATCAGACGTAGGGATAAAAAGTTGCAGGGCTCCATTAATCCTGTGCTACGCGATTTCGGATCGGATACAGAAGCCAAACAATATAGCGGAAGAGCTGTAGGAACGGAATGGAAATGTCCTTTCCACCAAAAAACGAAAACGATATGAATGCCATACACATTATTCCACCACAAACAGGGGTTGCCTTTGAATTAAGTAAAGGTGATATTCTTACCATTATTGATCCTCTGGGGCAGCAAGTCAGTGACATGGTGGTTTTTAATCGGGAAGATCCTAAAGAAAAGATATCTGCGGGTAAATCTATGGATTTTGAGGAATCTATTTTACTGACCAAAGGAAACTTTTTATGGAGCAATCGCTCACGTAAAATGATGGAAATTAGAGAGGATACCAATGGTCGCAATGATTTTTTATTAGCGCCATGTAGCCCTGAAACCTTCCAGATTATGTACGATAATCCGGAATACCACCCTAGCTGTCAAGAAAACTTACAGCAAAACTTACGTCCATTCGGGATAGAACTCGATGACATTCCTACAGCCTTTAATGTGTTTATGAATGTGCAATTTGACGAAAAAGGAAAATTAAGGGTATTGCCACCAACATCCAAACCTGGAGATTTAGTGCGCTTTAAGGCGGAAATGGATCTCATCGTAGCACTGACGGCGTGTTCCGCCGAAGATAGTAACGGCGGCTCTTTTAAACCCATACATTATATCATTACGGATGAAGATGGTATGATCAATCAATAACTAAAACTAGAACGATGAAAAAAATTTTAATGGTGGTCACCTCCCATAAAGAGTTGCTCAATACGGATAGTACCACAGGCTTGTGGATAGGGGAATTTACAGATCCTTATTATGAATTTAAAGACAAAAACTATACGGTGGTTATCGCTAGTCCGCAAGGTGGCAATCCCCCAATTGATCCTATGAGTAAGTTAACTGAGCACGTTACGGGGTCCAATCGCCGATTTGTGGATGATGATTTTGCCAAACATGCGCTGAAGCATACTTTAAAGCTTGATGAGGTATCGGCTGCTGATTTTGATGCCGTATTTTACCCAGGTGGTCATGGCCCCATGTTTGACTTGGCGTCCAGCCCGGCGAGTGCTAAGTTAATTGTGGAATTTCTATCCCAAAACAAACCTGTAGCGGCTGTTTGTCATGGGCCTGCGGCATTGTTGAAGGCTGCAGAAATGGAGCCCAGCATTTTAAAAGGTAAAAAAGTGACTGGATTCTCAAATGCTGAAGAAAAATTGGTCTTGCGGTCCAATACGATTCCGTATACCTTGGAAGATAAATTGAAAGAATTGGGCGGAGAGTATCACAAGGCGTTGCTTCCTTTTTCATCCCATGTGGAAACGGACGGGTTGTTGATTACTGGTCAAAACCCATTATCTGCCGGACCTACCGCAGAGGCATTGATTGCCATGTTGGAAACCAAGTAACTCAAATATAATTGTAAATTATAATTCTGATATCAAATGATACTCACACTATTTGCATTGGCATGGATTATTGCAGTAATTGGTATGACGTTGTTCAGTGCCCTATGGAGCAGGGTGTCAGGGAATCAATTTAGGGAGCCGACGCTACTTTCAAAACTGATGCAGAACCATCCGCATATCAATGCATCTAAACAAAACACGTATGTTTGGGGCTGGCTGATCCATTTTATTTTGGGCATTGTATTCTTGGTGATTTATGAAATCCTTTGGCAGGTAACAAATGTGCCCCGGACATTCTTATGGAGTCTGATATTTGGGAGTTTTCTAGGATTTTTAGGGGTTTTGGGATGGAGGGTTTTGTTTAAAATGAGCAAGCCGTCTTCGCATTTCAATTACCAACAGTATTATATACACATTTTTTTTGCCCACATGGTGTTTAGTGTCACCGCCTTACTAGTTTTTCAATGGTTGCCTTGGCGCTAAAAAATATAATTTTCAGTAGGATACCAAATAAAAATCCCGAAAATGATTTCGGGATTTTTTTATTGGGCTTATGATTTTGCTTTCTTATTAAGACGATCTTCCGCCATATCATTTAATTTTTCGTCAGCACCGTATTCTTCATCTAATGTTTTTTGAAGTTTAGCCGCGACACTTTTATGGCCCAACTCTTTAGCGTATCTCACAGCCGTTCCGTAACCTGAAATTTCATAATGCTCTGCACGTTGTGCCTCTGCAATCAGACCTGCATTATTGACATCTTCGTCTTTCTTTTCTTTAATAAAACCTTCAGCTTCTTTAATTAGGCCTTCCATCCCTTTACATTTTTCGCCTTCCGGATCTATGCCTAATTCGTCACACACTTCCTCCAAACGTTTTTTGTGACCTTCAGTTTCTTTAAGATGGTCTTCAAATGCTTTTTTCAATTTTGGATCTGTAGCACTTTTCGCCATTTTTGGTAAGGCCTGTATCAGTTGTGTTTCTGCACTGTATAAATCTTTTAATTGATGTTCAAATAAATCTTCAAGTGTTTTCATGTTTTTCAATTTGAATTAAGAATTTGTTTCTAAGTTTTTTGTGATGGTGAAGTTATGTGGTAGTTGATAATATAAGGTTTCCTAAACGCTGTAAAATTGACTTTAAAAAACAGTGTCAAAATAATCATAATGGAATTGGAAGTTTATCTATTAAATGATAATTCATACTTCCGCATTTCAGTCAAGATCTCAATGTATTAAGGCAAACAGGATCAGGTACAGACTGTATCTTAGAGCATATAAATTTTAAAAACAGGACATCATGAGCGACAAAAAGAAAGATCAGGAAACTGATAGGAAAGATTCCAGTACTAAACACCCTAGAGGTAGTAAGCAAGTACACAGCGAAAGAGACGATTCCACAGAAGACGGCTTTAAACCCAATAAAACCAAAAAATAAAATATTATGAGTTTAGACAAAGACAACAATAAGCATCGAGGCTATACTGAAGATAGCAAATTAAACAGTTCAGACGACAGTTTAGAAGGCAGATGGAGTAATATTCAAGCAGATTATCGCAAGAAGAACCCAAGCCTTACGGATGAAGATCTAGATTTTAAATCGGGAGAATTTGACCATATGATTGCCAGTATTGCTCGCAGAACCAATAGAAGTACAGACGAGATAAAAAATGAAATTCGCAATTGGGATTACTAATCCTAAAGTTGAATTTTGTTGTGATACAGCACCATAAAAACCATGAATTCTCTTGGAGTTCATGGTTTTTTTTATGCTCATTTAAAGGAGCATGATGAAGGCCAAAAAGCCGACTTTTTTATTTGAGATATTTTTAAACGTTTTACAGTTTAATAATTTCACAGTGGTCAATTACCTTAGTACTGTTTTTAAATGATATTAAGATGAAAAAACCAAACAAATTTCCCAAGCAACAGCAACAGCAACCGCAACCCGGTAACGAAAGTAAAATGACACCAGAGCCAGAGGTCATTAGAAAATCGTATAAAGGATCGGACAAATTGAAAGGAAAAGTCGCCTTGATCACGGGTGGCGATAGTGGCATTGGAAGAAGTGTCGCGGTCCATTTTGCACGGGAAGGTGCTGATGTAGCTATAGTATATCTGAAAGAAACCAAAGATGCCAAAGACACTCAGAAAATGGTGGAGCAGGAGGGTAAAGCCTGTTTACTGATCAAAACGGATTTAAAATTAAATGCTAACTGTGTGAGTAGCGTTGAGAAGTGTCTTAAAAAGTTTGGCAAATTGAATATTTTAGTCAACAATGCGGCCATGCAATTTCCGGAAGATACTATTGAAAACATTACCAAAAAGCAATTGGAAACCACATTTCAGACCAATATCTATCCTTATTTTTATATGGTGAAAGCAGCATTGCCCCATTTTACTAAAGGAGACGTCATCATCAACACGGGATCTGTAACTTCCTACAGAGGCAGTGATCATTTGGTGGATTATTCCAGTACCAAAGGTGCCATTACCAGTTTTACCAGATCGTTATCGGCACAGTTGGCTAAAAAGAATATTCGGGTGAATGGGGTCGCACCAGGACCAATTTGGACGCCCCTGATTCCTTCAACTTTTGATGATATTAGTGATTTTGGTCAAGATACTCCCATGGGAAGAGCGGGCCAGCCAAGTGAAGTAGGTCCTGCTTACGTGTTTTTAGCGAGTGAAGATAGCAGTTACATTACGGGGCAGTTTATACATGTGAATGGTGGCGAAGTGGTCGGTGGGTGAGCTTAGCTTCTGAAGGAGTTTCGGTTTATTATTGCTATTTTAGATGCGAATTGCATGGCTATAATGGCGATTCTCAAAACCAAATTATGACAAAGTTGACCCGCAGAAGATTTCTAAAAGGCGGTATTTTAGCTTCCTTAGGATTCGTACTGATCGATGTCTTTTGGTTTGAGAAATACGTTATAGACTGGAATTATTTCAACCTTTCGAAATCATCGAAGGCTCCAATCAAAATAGTTCAAATTTCCGATTTGCATATCGATCAGCTGCGTTCCTTCCATAGAGCAATTGCAAGAAAGATAAATAAACTGCAACCTGATCTTGTTGTGTTTACCGGAGATTCAGTAGATGCTCCGGATACAATTAATCATCTGGATGAATTCTTAAAATTAATTGACCACTCCATTCAAAAATATGCCATTCTAGGCAATTGGGAATATTGGGGAAACGTGAATCTCAGCACACTTAAAAACACGTTTACTCAACATAATTGTGAGTTACTGGTCAATGAAAATAGGACGATAAACATTAAAAACCGGAGGTTAGCCATAATCGGTAGTGATGATTTTGTTGGAGGAAATGCTGACTTTGTAAGCGCTGTTGAAGGCATGAAGACGGCAGAGACGACAGTAGTATTGACGCATTGCCCAGAACATCGCGATGTTATTGCCAAGCAAAAAGGAAAGCTTTTGATTGATTTGGTACTATGCGGGCACACCCACGGCGGACAAATTACTTTCTTGGGTTGGATCCCTTTTAAACCCCAAGGTAGTGGCCCGTATGTAAAAGGTTGGTACCAAGAGAAGAATCCAAAAATGTACATTTCCAAAGGCATTGGCACGAGTGTCTTACCCATCAGATTAGGCGCAAGAGCGGAAGTGGCGGTGTTTGATCTTTAATTTTTTATATGGTAATTTAAAAAACCGGATAATTTAGCCTTTGTAGTGTTGGGCTAAATCCAATCATCTGCACTCCATGCTTGCTCCTGTGTAGAGGAGCCTCCCAAAAGTTTTTGGAGCATGGGTACTTTCTTAAAATCTTCCGTAAGTAAATCCCCTACTGTAATCCCGTAGATTCCAATATCTATCAAGCTTTTAATAGCTTCAATTTCGATAGTTCCAAATGCAAAAAATGGCGTATCCGTATGAACAGTTTGTAAAAGCGTGTCTAGGTCTTGATTAGTCAATGCTGAAGTATCACTTGCATTCCCGTAGGGACCTAAAGCGATATAGTCTACCTGAAAATCTATCAGCGCCTTCATATCATCCAGCGTATACGCTGCCGCCCCAATGTTTTGCCAGGAATGTAGATGTTCACGAGCCATCCTTGCCGATGTTTTACCGTTTGATAGAAATACACCGTCAGCTTTTACAGTTTTTGCAGTGGCATAGGCATCGGTAAGTACTAAACGTGTTTGGTACATACCCGTTATTTCTCTAGCTTGTGTCGCCGTGTGTAGCAACGTGGCATCATCGGCATCCAACAACCGCAACTCCACTAAGGCTACTCCCGCAATACAGGCTTCTTTAATATTGCTTAAATGTGCTTCAGGAGTAGCGCCTTGAGAGATATAGTGTAATTTGGGTATCGTGCTCATAATATCATTTCTAGTTGTTAATTCCCAATGGGAACGTATAGTCTAATTATCTAATTTTAGCTAAGGAATAAAACTAGGAAACCAGCTTCTCTTTAGTAATTTTATCTACTACTATCGAGATAGCACCATCACCCGTTACATTACATGCAGTTCCAAAACTATCCATGGCAATATAGAGGGCAATCATCAAACCGATCATTTCCTCATTAAAACCTAACATCGATTGTAATATGCCTACCGCAGCCATAATTGCTCCTCCAGGGACACCTGGCGCTGCAACCATGGCAATGCCTAACATGAAAATAAACCCTGCAAACAGTGCGAAACTAAACGGCATTCCATGTAAAATCATCAATGCCATGGCACAGGCCGTAATTTTCATAATACTCCCAGACAAATGAATGGTGGCACACAACGGGATTACAAAACCTGCAATTTTTTCTGAAACCCCATTTTTAAGTGTTTGTTCTAAGGTGACTGGAATGGTGGCCGCGGACGATTGGGTGCCTAAGGCCGTAAAATAGGCAGGCATCATGGTGGCCAATAATTTGATTGGATTTTTTTTGACAAGTGCGCCCGCGATGGTGTACTGCAAAGCTAAAAGTATAATGTGCAATGCGAAAATCACCCCAATAATACTGATGAATACCTTTAAGATAGAGAACACTTGCCCGCTAAAGGACATGCTTGCAAAAATTCCTAAAATGAACAGCGGTAACAACGGTACAATGACATTTTCTATCAATTGCATAATGATTTTTTCGAAATCCTTTACCACCAATTTCAAACTTGATTTCTCTTGAAAGGAAAGTCCAAGCCCAATTACAAAGGCCAATACCAAGGCTGACATTACATCAATAACTGGAGGAATAGTGATGCTAAAATAGGGGGTGAGTTCACGCCCAGAATCCGCAATTTGATCGACGTCCTTAACGTGTGAAGCTAATAACTCAGGAAATATATTGGAGGTGGTAAAGTAGGTCATAAACCCCGAAAACAAGGTGGATCCGTAGGCGATAGCGGCTGTAATCAACAGTAATTTGCCGGCACCCTTACCTAAATCGGCAATAGAGGGCATGATTAATCCCATGATGATTAACGGGATGGCGAAGTTTAGAAATTGACCAAAAAAGGAATTGAAAGTGGTAAAGATTCGGTTGATCGATTCTGGTAAATACTGTCCAAAAACTATCCCTAAAACTATGGCAAGAAATACTTTAAATAATAAGTTTGAAAATAAACGTTTCATCATAAGGTGTAGATTATCAAAAAAGAGGTGTCGTTTTTAAAAATTATTTTTAAGTCCGCTAATATACAGCCATTGTATTGAAAGATACTTTGATAAGACTCATTTTTTCGTCTAGATTTCCGGTTGCCATCAATTAACAATATGCTGTTTTTATTCTGCTTCCCAACATAAGCTGAGGTAGTGCAAGCGCCCCGTATTTTTTCTGTAATTTTGCAACTTCAATGAATTTTGAAACCCATGCAGAAAAAAGTCAACATGCCTATAGAAAATATCCCTGAAATTTATTTTACGACTAAAAATTTGCCTGAAGATCTGTTCGTATACGATTTTAAGATGACCAGCGATGTGGTAAAAAGCAAAGTCAACTTAAGCATGAATATGTTTAGTTTTCTACAAGTTGGAAAAAAACAGGTGCACTTCGCAAACACTTCAGCTGCTGTTAATAATAAACAGTCACTTTTGTTAAAAAAAGGAAATTGGTTGTGGACTGAACTGTTAGATAAAGATGCGGTATACTATTGTAAATTATTTTTCTTTTCCGAAAAAAAACTGACGGAATTTTTAAGCAAATACACTTCTAATATAAAATCCAATCAAGAGGGCGTGCCTTATTTTGTCATAGAGAACGATGAGTATATTGCAGCATTTATCAGTTCATTATCCTCTAAAACCTTTACAGATCACAACTTTAGCGATGCGTTATTGCTGTTGAAATTTGAGGAAATTATGCTCTATCTTTTAAATAAATACGGCAGGCCTTTTGAAAATTACCTACAATCTTTAATTTCAAAGGAATTATCTCCTTTTAAAAGTATTGTAAATAGTAATGTGCATTCAAATTTAAAATTAGAAGAGATAGCATTTTTATGTCATATGAGTTTATCTACCTTTAAGCGTCACTTTACCAATGAATACCAGGAGCCACCCGGAAAATGGCTACAGGATAAACGACTTCAAAAAGCGAAGGAATTATTGCAATCAGGAGAGTTAAAAGCTTCTGATATCTATATGAATGTAGGTTATAACAATCTGTCCAACTTTAGTGTGGCCTTTAAGAATAAGTTCGGTGTAAGTCCTACAGAAATTTAACCGTCCAAACCTTTTTTCCTAAAAAAAGTACATGCAGCATGAAGAGACATAAAGCCGCTAGGGTTTTTATGATTGTCATTGTGGTGGTCATTCAGATTATTTTTCTGATCATGATTGCTAAAGAAAAATATGAGGCCGACAATTTTGCAGCAATTCTGGTCTTGGTACTCATGATAATGACCTTATTATTTGGCTATAACTATTTGGATTTACATCATGATGATTACAGTTACGAAAAATTATCTGTTGCCATAGGAGTGCCCATTGGCGCCGTATTATGTTATCTATTGCACACCACTACTGATTTGGGAAGTGTGATCTCAGCGGCACTTATAGGCGTCTTGGCATCCTTTTTGCCCCTTTTTAAAAAGGAATGCGAGTATTTCAAAAAATTGCCCCTCGCCATATACTGTGGCGTATTTGTTGGCATGTCCAGTTTAGAAATTGCACCTTCAATTTATGTCGTCTTCGCAGGCGGACTGGCGGCCGGATTGTTTTATATGCTTTCTAAAAACCTGTTTGTTGGTATGGGTGGAAAGTTAGGAACCATAGCCTTTGGAGGGGTTGTGGCGGTCACTTTGATAAATTGGATCTCATGAACATTCTCGTTATTGCTATTTTTGGAATTCTCGGTGCCGTAGCAACCTTTTATGCCCATCATCGGTTTAAGTTTTCGACAGTAAGGGCTTCAGCTTTGCTTTCACTTGGGATTGCACTATTCTTTTATGGCTTCCCGGATTTGCTTAATACGTTTCTAACAAAAAATATTCCTATAGTGTTTTTTGGAACTTCATTTATCGGAATGGTCTCAGTAAAGCTCAAAGTGGGGTATATAAGGTTAAGTATTGCCGGACTCATTTTTAGTTTAATCTATCTGAATAAAAGTCACTTTTTTGAAGGCTTCGGTGGCGCACTTGGGGCATTGGCCTTTATTTCGTTGTTGGCAACCCTGGGATTTTATGATCTTCTTCTGCGTCATCCTAAAATAAAAAATAGGTTAGGTTTAATACGACAAAAAAGATCTAACGCTTAATTTTTCTTTTATTCCAGCTCTTTAACGTTCTGAGTACAACATCTTATTACTCTTAATTTGTATCCTATTAAGCCCAGCAAACTTTCGTTCATAAGGTTGAATTTTTTTAAGTATCATATAATCAACAATTTTATTTAAGATTCTTGAGTTTTTGTGTCATTTCTACCACGATTGCCCCTTTTTCATAAGTTCTTTAACCGTATCCATAAATAGAAAGCAGAGGTGCTCAGGTATATTTGCAGTTAAATTACGCGACACGTGTTTTGCAAGCATATAAAAAATCAAAAATAAATTAAAAAATTTTAGATCCGTTGATTAATACAGTAGTGAAAAAATCAGCTAAAATCGCCGTAATCCGCTGGAAACTATTAGCCTATATTAAAATTATCCCGCAAATCTCTCCTTATATTGCTAATAATTAATAATCTCATCGCAAATTAGTTCCAAATTATCCAACGAATACACTTAAATCTTTATCCATTTTACAAATAACTAGAGATTTGGTCATCAAAACCATAAAATAGTATGAGACCATTACCGCGTTGTAAAAAACATGTTAATCTCTTAAAATAAGAACCCTATGGGCTTCTTTAAATCAGAACCCATGTAACTAAGTTTATTACAAAACCCGGGCATATGCCAGGGGTTTATTGGTTTTAAGAAGATTCTCAATTACTTGGTTTATTTGGATTTTAATCGATTGCGAAGCATGCAGAGAACACCAATTTCTTCTTTAGATAAATTTTCCGCTTTTTTAAGCAATCGGATGATTTCCTTTTCAAAATATTTTAAGGTACGACCTTCTGTATAATCTTCAATAATTCGCGGATCAATATACGAGCTGCGTGCCACGGACGGGGTGTTACCCAAGCGTTCCGAAACCCGGATAACAGCTTCCTTAATATTTTTGTCCAAGGCTTTTTGATCTTTTTTATCCACCACTCCCAATTCATCCAAGGCAATGGCAGCAATCATGGTGCCTGCCCAAGTTCTAAAATCTTTGGCAGAAAACTCTTCACCCATCACTTCATGAATATAAGCATTCAGGTCGTCACTTTTAACATCGATAATATTATCATTATCATCCAAATATTTAAACACTTCATAGCCTTGCATGTCATCAATTTGCTGGACAATTTTGGCCAGTTTTTTATCGACAATATGTTTTTCCTGTTCTTGTCCAGATTTTCCTAGATATTTAAATATAATTTCATCGCCGTTTATGGTCAGGTGTTTATGACGTAAGGTGGTCAGTCCGTAAGTTGCATTTTCTTTGGAATACGAATCGGAGCCCGGTCGGAAGAATGCAGATTCGAGCAAGCGCAACATCGTGGCCATAACTTTTTCTCGGGTTAATTTCCGTTTCCGTAAATGTTGGCCGGTTACCCGCCTCATATGTTCCAATTGATCAGCAAACTCAATTATCCGATCGAATTTTTTGGCGTTTTGCCGCTCCGTATATTTTGGGTGATAGATGTACTGTTTTCTGTCCTTGTCGTCACGACCGGTCACCAATAAATCCTTTTTTCTATTTTCAGAAATTTCCACATCGGTCCAAGCGGGCGGAATCACTAAAGACTGTATCCAATCTCGCGTGTCTTTATCAGATATAGTTTTCCCATGTTTATCCTGATAGGTAAACCCTTTTCCGTGTTTTTTTCTGTGGTACATAGCCGAAAATTTTTATTTTAAAAGTAGCACAATATCGACAGGTCGCTATTCTCAATTGGGGGAATTGTTAATCAATATGAAAAAATAAATTAGGGTTATGGTATGATGCCATCGGCTAAGGGAGAGGAGTTTAAAAGGCTATTAAAGTGATTTAGGAGAGCTCTATGTTTTTTTCCCTTTCTCCACCTTCTCTTCAGCCCATGCTTTCTCGTCTTCATTAACGCTAAGCTTTTCCTGCTCATCTTCCTTTTCTGGAGAATAATTCAATTTTATATACATCGGAAAATGATCGGAGCCAATATGTCTTCCGCGGGATATGGCCATCAAGGTAAAATCATTGGAATGAAAGACATGATCTAAAGGCCAGCGTAACAGTCGGTATTCCGTGCTGAACGTATTAAAAAATCCACGCCCGCGTCTTGGGTCCATCAAACCACTAACTCTTTGGAAAATTTTAGTGGTCCTCGACCAAGCCACATCGTTTAAATCGCCAAACACCAAGGTCAGTTTAGGATCCTCTTCCATGTCATTGCCAATCATTAAAATTTCGGCATCTCTCTTAGTGGAAGTTTTGCTCTCCGTCGGACTTGGAGGTCTAGGATGCAAACAATGGATTTTAGCGCGGTGGCCGTTCTCTAGCTTCACAAAGCCATGAATAGATGGAATGTCATCTTTAACAAGATATCGCACTTCTATGTCTTCTAAAGGCAATTTGGAGTATAGATGCATACCGTATAAATTATCCAACGGCACCTTGACGCTGTGTTTATATTCGTATTCTAATGTATCCAAAGCCTGTTCCCAACCTTTATCCGATTCTAAGGTGAGAAAGAGATCCGGATTTTTCTCTTTAATCAAATCAATCAACTTGGGATAGTCTCTGTTAGTCATCAAGACATTGCTCACAAGGATAGCTAGGGTGTTCCCGTTGCTGTTTCCGGAATAATCGACCACTTGTTTCTTGGCTAAAGTAGTGTACGGATAAATAAGGTATAATTGGTAGATTAAACTTAAAACCAATACGCCGACGATGATAAAATGCCAAGTCTCGTCAAACGGATAGGCAAATGCAGCTAAGACAACATTCAGAATGATCAGGATTGAAATTTGAACTCTAGGAAAATCGAAACCGCGAATCCACCATTGGTCAAAATGTGTGAGGGAGGCGAGGCTCGGAATACAAAAGATGAGATTGAGAATAAGTACTATAGTTTCAAAAATGCTCACGTAGTTAGTTTAATTATTTTAGGTGTGATTGGTATATATATTTAGAAACTAGAATATAATATGACTCTAGCTTTATTTAAGTTTAAAGATATCAAAAAATTAAAATCTTGTTTACTTCATTTAAAAATAATTGGTCTCCATCATGCAATTGGCCGAGCCGATTCTTCCTATTGTTCAATTGCTCGACGTGTCGAACAAGCAAATATAAGAGTGTTTTTAAATTACAAAGTCGATTGTAGGGCGTTGTGTTTAATTTTGCTTAAATTTACTAAAACCTGATGTTATGAAAAATATACTTGTCGCTGTAGACCATCCAAAATACGCCAGTCAGTTAACTGCTTATGCGGTGCAAATAGCGAAGTTGACCAATGGTAAAATTTGGATAATTCATGTTTCAGCGGCCAATCCTACGGATTTATTGAGTCGTGAAGCCGGCCCTCAGTTTATTTACGATAAACGGACTGAAGACAATCAAAAATCGGCAGTCTTGATTAAAAAATTAGCATTAGATGTTCAAGAGCAATACAATGTTCCATCTGAAGGACTTTTAGTAGAAGGTTCAGTGGTGAAATCCTTAAAGAAAATTGTCAAGGATAATGAAATCGATCTGGTTGTAGCTGGGCATAAACGAAGAAACCTGGTCTACGGATTGTTTACCGAAAACAAAAAGAAGGATTTAATTGATGAGCTGCAAATTCCGCTCTTGGCAATTCCCTTAGTAGACGTTAAATAAAGATGACCGTAGCGGTGAATAGCTTGTCCGGTTGAGCGCAGTCGAAACCTTTAAAATATTAAGGTCATATTTATCGCCTGTCTATAGTTCAATGTTCAATAAGAAATCTTGAATCCTCATGTCCGGTTGAGCGCAGTCGAAACCTTTGCCTACCGAGAATTAGGATTGATGAAATTCAAAAGATTTCAACTTAACTATTCAAAATAAAAAATGTCACATTGAGCGCATCTAACGCTTAAAAGGTTAAAATTTAGCTCAATTTGACATTTAAATGTTGTGAAAGACATTCACATTAAAAAATACGTGTGTGTAATGCACTACTTAATTGTTACGTCTCCATATCGATCCGTTTTTTGTAGTCAATTTTTGTAATGATCCTGAGTTTGATAATGCATTCAATACAGACTCACTTTCATCTCTCGGGGTTCCTGAAAGTTCAGAAAACTCTTTTGCAGTAAGCGAGTGATAGTTGGAGAACAGCGCTTCCGAAGTTTTGCTGTACTCGCTTTTTTTGAGTGTAGGATCGAGTTTTAAAATGGCCATTTCATAATAAACATAAGGTTTGGTACCGTATACAATTTCTTTGTTTCCTGACTCATCTAAAAAGAACATGGTGGGAAAGCCCCGCACCCCAAGTTCTCTTCCCAAGGCCAAATCTTCCTGAAATTTGTCTTTGGCCGCACCTTCAAAATCAACTTTCAATTGGACTGTATTCAAACCGGCTTTTTCAGCGGCCCTTTCAATAAATTTCCATTTGGCGATGTTCTTTTTTTCTAGAAACACCAATTCTCTAACTTCTCTAAGAAACAATATGGCTTTGTCCTCATCTTGCATTTGTGCAGCCTTAAACGCGATAGATGGCGGATACGAAGATTCTAAAGGGTCTTCCAGCCACAAGTCGCCATCAATAGGCATATCGTAATGTACGCTCACTTCATCCCAATGCTCCGCGACGTCGGAGGGCTTTCCGATCCCACCGCTGTTGTAGCTCCAATCTGGAAGCAGCCCGCCCATTCTGTAATCAATTTCAACAGCACTGCCGTATTCTAACTTGAGTTTGCGCAATTGCGGTTCAATTCCCCAGCATGAGGAGCAAATAGGGTCTGTATAATAGATAACCTTGATAGATTTTTTAGTACTATGTACCATGTTTTGTGGTTCCGTTTCTAAAACGCCCTCTGTAGTTTCGCACATGCCAGTTTCAATGTCGCATAAGAGCGGATTGTTTTGTATTTCCATCTTTAAATAGTGTTATAAATGTTATTAAAAATAAAAAACCCCTGTATCTATTAAAATACAGGGTTTCTTAAATATTTCTATTGTTTTGCAAATTGTAAGTTTAGGATGATTTCTACATCTTTTCCAAGTGCAGCACCGGTAGGATCGTAATTCACATTGTAATCCAATCTATTGATGGTAGTAGTCGCTTTAAGACCTAACTTGTCGCCTTTATCATTTTTAGCAATTCCACCAAAATGGACATCAAAAATTACATCCTTTCTGACATCCTTCAGCGTCAATTTTCCATAAAGCAAATACTGATCAGGCTTGCCGGTGGCCAAAATTTTTGTGGTTTTAAAAGTCATGTTCGGATATTTTTCAACTTCAAAAAAGTCGGCACTCCTTAAATGATTGTCTCTGTCCTCAATATTGGTGTTGATGCTTGTGGCTTTAACTGTAAAATCGAATTTCGCCTGATCTAAAGTTTCTCCTTCCGTGGTTAAAGTTCCGGTGTATTCCATAAACTTTCCGTTGACAAAACTGATCCCCATGTGCGAAATATTAAAATTTAAGGACGAATGGTTGGGGTCAACCTTCCATTGGGTTTGTGCAAAAACGCCTGTGCTCATCACAGCCATTACGAGTAAAATCATAATTTTTTTCATAATCTTTTAAATTTTAAATTAGATGGTTTAATTATTTGTAACCCTGCATCTTCCGGGTTTTATATGGAAATGCCATAGCATTTTATGCGGCTTGTAGGTTTAGGGACCAATTTGAAAAAAAAGGAATACACACAATTGTAAAATACATTATCCATTTGATTTTTAAACTACTCTTCATCTTGCCAGGAATTTCAATGTCACGTCAACTATATTATAACTAGTCAAGATAGTGAATTTAGAAGGACTATAAAATAATAAAGAGCAATTAAGAATACTTTAGCATCTGTTTTGCGTCTCATAAATAAATGTAATTTGGTGGAATTCGTTTTGGATGTTTAGCGTTATGCTTGTGGTTTTTAGTGTTATTGCTGATTAGCTTAAGGGTGTCAAGTAAAATATAAAGACCATCAAAGCCTTATGGATTTATGAAAAGAAGATCTTTTGAGTTTCCAATACTTCATCTCGTCATCTGAACGGTTCATCCAAACCTTTTGAGTTAAGAAAATAGTTGTGAAACACAATCAAAATTATGAGTTTTGCAGAATGAAAGCAGCAATTTACATGGAAAGTGAGAAATTTATTTTCTGCCTTGAAGGTGTTCCTGATGTTGATAAAACCGCTACCACTGAAGTGGTGAAGATTTTAGAACATATCGCAATGCATCAGGGCATTGCCAGTATTTATAAGGAGTGCGATAGTATTGAAGGTTTAGAGGAGAGTTTGGGTAATCTGTTGTATGATGATCATAACTTTAAGGATTATGAAATTATTTATCTGGTCATGCCTGGCGAACCTAATAACATTTGTTTAAACGATTATTATTACAGCATGGAAGAAATTGCTGAGCTTTTTGAACGCAAAATGAAAGGCAAAGTGATTCATTTTGCCAATAGAAAAATTTTGGATCTCACTGATGAAGAGTCGCAGTATTTTTTGGATGTCACTGGGGCGCGTGCCATTTCAGGCTACGGTTCAGAGGTCAGCGATATTTCTAGTACCAGCACTTTAGATCGGGTGTTTTTTAGTTTGTACCAAGAGAATGATGACTTAAAAGAGGTTGTTGAAGAGTTGTTTCAAAAGCATTACAGTCTTTGTCAGCTTCTCGATTTTAGACTGTATTATTAAGCGTTTTGTGTTGCTCTGGTAGCTTTGGTGGTTGGACAGGTAGATATTTTGAATGCGATTTGTGAATTAATGCGCTCAAAATCATGCCTGTTATAAAATCTTTTTTGGGCAAGTATTCGATGATTTAGGGCATAGCTTCTTTTTAGAGAATTGATAATTTCAAAATAAGCATTTTATTAATTTCTAAAAAACTAAGAAGATGGACACAAACAATGACAACCGAAACTACGATCGTGACCAAGATCAACAAGGGCAGGATCGCGATCAAAACAGAAACCCACAGCAGTCTTCAAGAGATCAGCAACAAGGTGGACGCAACTCAGACACCCAACGTGGAAATTCGGGTAATTCTTCCCGAGATATTGAAAGCCGTTGGCAGGACATCGAGAGCGATTACCGCAAGCGTTATAGCAATTTAACCGATGAGGACTTGGATTACCGCGATGGCGATTTTGACAGTATGACCAATCGTATTGCCAAACGCACCAATAGAAATCAGAATGATGTGAATGATGAGATTCAAAATTGGACAAATTCTTAATGGTTAGGAATTATCGCGTCTTATATATTCAATCTCTGATCTGAAAATCCCATAGACAATCATGGGATTTTTTGATTTTTTTACTCAGGTGCTAATATTATTGCTTAAAGAGATTATAGATAACATAATTCTCTTTTGAGTCCATAGACTATATGAGACTGCCTTATCTTGGAATGTAATTTTAAATTTAAACAGCATGAGTAAAGATAAAGATCCAGAAGATCCAAACAGGAGTGATGACTATCAAAATATTGTAAATGCCAATAGAGAACCACAAGGTGACTTGCAAGTAAAATGGGCAGCCATAAAGGAGGACTACTTAACTAAATATCCGGACATTACAGAACGAGATACCAATTATTTGTTAGGCGAATTTGAGAACATGTTATCCAATATTGCGACGCGTACCAAGAGAAGTATTGCTGAAGTAAGAAACGAGATAATGACCTGGCCTGAATAGAAATCTAATTAAATATTTAATAACCTTATATTTAGGATTTTAAAAGTGTTACTTGATGTAGAGCTTTAATAGACAGCTTTTGTCTAGAGGCCGAGTCGTTGTCTTTTATAGGCTTATTTTATAAGCTTATACAACTTGATTTAGTTGCTCTGAAAATTCAGAATATTTCAGCAGCACTTTAAAAACGGCGTCCTGGCTCCAGACGCTTCTTTTTAAATTTCCTGAATCTTTCGCTTCTTATGCGCATCGTATGATGCTAGACTGGTTTGACAAATAATAGATTTTGAAAGGGTGTTGCACTGAGTTACATAGAGATTTCACAGAGTTTCACAGAGGAAAAATACTTCTGTTTCAGAGATGTTATTTAGGTTATCTAAAATTTTTTAGGTGTCTTGCTTACGACTAAACCTAGGATCCATTAAGTTGGCTTGTGAGGAGACCCGAGTTAAATTAATTTAAATTCTTCGAGCAGTTCCAGTTTTTGCTTTAGTTCCGGAATGTTAATGCTGTTGCGGATGCCATTATCTCGTTCAGTTTTCTTCTCATTTAAATTCTTTATAATTTCATCGTACACCTGAGCAGGACTCAAT
>Ga0114916_1000220_pt1 | contig 42420 bp, 37 predicted proteins | sample MalvirAntarct_66_FD_83501 | JGI IMG/M metagenome (GOLD analysis project Ga0114916, IMG submission 83501) | Marine viral communities from the Global Malaspina Expedition - Malaspina viral metaG Antarct_66 | ecosystem: Environmental > Aquatic > Marine > Oceanic | place: West Anvers Island... | reverse complement strand
CATGTTCGCTTTAATTACTGTTCAAATGTCCGTAATCAGCGGAAAAAATACTGAGTAGGAAACACATCGTGAAATGACGCTTAGTCTGTACTTAGGAATTTTTTGTCAGTGCTGGAGTAAGCAGAACGGGTCTTTAAATCAACCTAGAGCTGTTAACACTATGAACTAAAACTGGGGTTGGTTTAAAAGTTAAAACCAACCCCAATTATATATTTATTTATGATTAAGCTTTAATAAACTGTAAGCCTATAATTAGTTTTACAGTATTGCTAACGACTATGTTACCTGCCACCATCACGGCGCTCCACAAAAGATTAAAGTCTTTCTTTTCGACTTCCAGTGGCTTTAAAGCCTATTTTTTCTGACCGTATGGATAGGCCTCTTAAAATCAAAATTTAATTTGATTTCCTTTGCATTGTAAAACCTACATTGTCATAGGTACTTCCATCAAAAGGATTTCCGTATCGCTGTCCGCTTGAATATCTAAGGTCTCAGTCTCCCAAATTCCCAGTCCGTCTCTCTCATTAAGCGCTTGTCCATTGATGCTCACATCTCCTTTAAGGATAAAGGCGTACACACCATTTTTTTCGGGGTCGTTGAGCGTGTATGCCACAGCTTTGCCCTTGTCTAAATTGGTCATGTTGAACCACGCATTTTGATGGATCCAAACGCCAGCATCATCTTCATTAGGCGATAATATTTGCTGTAATTTATTCTTACGGTCCGCGGTTTTCAAGGTGATTTGGTCGTAGCGTGGTTTTACATTTTGTTTGTTTGGTAAGACCCAAATCTGTAAAAATTTGACCGGTTTGTCAGGATTGTTATTGTACTCAGAGTGCATGACACCGGTTCCGGCGCTCATCACTTGAATATCACCTTCTTTAATTACGGTCTCATTGCCCATATTGTCTTGGTGCTTAAGATCGCCTTCCAAAGGGATAGAGATAATTTCCATATCTCTATGCGGATGCGTTCCAAAACCTTGGTTTTCCGATACCATATCGTCATTTAAAACTCTTAGTACACCAAAATTCATGCGCTCTGGATCGTGGTAATTTGCAAAACTAAATGTGTGTCTAGATTTCAACCAACCGTGATTTGCGTTTCCTCTAGTGTCTGCTTTGTGAAGTATTGTTTTCATAATTTTTATTTCTTTTAGTGATTGCCTATTTAGAAGGCAGATGAATACATGTGATTGTTTTAATAATTTTATCTAAAATGGTTTTAGCATGCGATGCTAAGGTTGCAATTTTGAATTCCTATTTAAACCTAAACGCCCTAAATCATGCCATTTTCAGCCTTGCATAAAATAGGCATATCTCCGTTTGAATAGGCTTTAGTACCCATAGGTTAATCTGTTATTGTTTTTTCAATTCTCTTATCAGGAATGATCCACATTAAAGCGACCCCCAAATAAATGGCCAGACTAACGATGGGAAAAAAGAACGACATGACCACGCCTGAAAAATAGAGCAAGAGAGAACGATTCATTCGTTTATCTGTGCTATACACCTTTCCGATATTTGATTCTTACCTTCATTTTGAATGACACAATGCACCAAAATTTTAAACGCGATCGCGGCCATGAGCAAGACCATTCCATAAATGGCCGTTGGGTTATCTTCAAAATGATTCTTCCCTAACCAGTCCGTGGCAAATGGAAATAGTGAGAGCCAAAACAGTAAGTTAAGGTTGGCCCACAAGATTTTCCCGTTTACCTTGTTGACGGCATGCAATAAGTGGTGGTGATTGTTCCAATAGATCCCGACGTAAATAAAACTTAAAACATAAGTAAGAAATACGGGCAGGATAGGCTTTAAAGCTTCAAAAGTGTAGCCTTCTGGCGCACTCATTCCTAGCACCATAATGGTAATGATGATGGCTAAAACGCCATCGCTAAAGGCCTCAAGTCTGCCTGTTTTCATAAGCGACGCGGTTTTGGCAACGGAACGTAATCATGTTCATCTCCAACCACTTTAGGAAAAGCATCTACGTTTTGGTCTTCCCAATCTTTTTTTGCTTGTTCTATTACGGCCTTGTCAGAATTCACAAAATTCCAATGGATATAGCGCTCTTCTTCAAATGGAATTCCCCCAAAAATATACACCGTCGTATCAGGTTCCATTTCAAAAGAACACAACGTACTATCTTTAGCTACCAAAATTTGTTTAGGCCCGTAATTGTAGCCGTCTGCATTTATGCTGCCGTTTAAGATGTAAAGGGCACTTTCGCCATACAAATCTTCGCCAATGGTAATCTGTTGTTTATCTGTGCTTTTTATTTCAATGAAATACAATTCACTGTGTACGGGAACTGGCGAAGTTTTATCAAACGCTTTGCCAGCAATCAATTTGAACTGCGCCCCTTGTTCAGTCCAATGCGGAATCTCTTGTTCTTCAATGTGAAAAAAAGTAGGCTCAGAGTGTTCCAGGTGTTTAGGTAAGGCTACCCAAATTTGGAGACCGTGCAAGGTTTTTTCGGAATCTCGTAAATAATCGGGAGTTCTTTCAGAATGCACCACACCCTTGCCAGCAGTCATCCAATTGACAGCGCCTGGTTTAATTTCGACATCAGAGCCTAAACTATCCTTGTGTTGAATGGAACCTTCAAAAAGATAGGTGAGTGTCGAAAGACCAATATGAGGGTGGGGCGGGACATCAAGATGTTCATCTTTGCTCATTTTAGCCGGCCCCATATGGTCGATAAAAGTAAAAGGCCCTACCGAGCGTTTTTGACGGAAAGGTAATAAACGGCCTACCATAAAGTTCCCAATATCGGCAGCGCGCTCTTCTATAATTAATTCGGTATTAGACATGTGTTGTAGTATGGTTTTAAGTTGTTATTAAGCTAAGACGTCTCTAATGCTGTCATCTTTTTCAAACCTGGCTTTTGCATAAGGACAGAGCGGAATGATTTTAGAAGCGTTGTCCCGTGCATATTCTACACCTGCCATCACAAGTTGTTTAGCATAGCCTTTACCTTCAAATTTATCGTCTACTTCAGTATGGTCAATGATGAATTTATCATTACCAGCCCAAGTAAAAGTCATTTCGCTTCTTCCTCATTGTTAAAAATAACGAATCGTCCTTTTTTACCGTTGTCTTCTCGTTCTATACGTGTCATTGTTATGTGTGTTTTAGTTTATTTATAAAATGATTCTCAGCAGCCAGGAATCCCTATTTTTTTTCTAGCTTAAATTGAAATTTTTCAATATCCCAATCGGCAAGTTTTGCGGCATGGTCATAACTGCTGCGCAGAAATTCCAATAAAGTGTCAGAAGGGTTTTCGGATTTTTGGACATCTTCATAGGTCAAAATAAATTCCCCAAGGTCGTCATGAAAATAAGCTGAGCTAGGTTTAACCGCCGCCTCTTTAAATCCATCGGGTGCAGGATAGATATAACTATAAAATGCTGCAAAAGGTACGGCTTCATTGCCTGGCCAAAACCCACAGCTCATTACTTCATGGCTGTACGCTTCTTGTGTTACCCAGTCTGGCAAATTTGGAATACCTCCGGGATGTAAGGGTGCTTTCCGTCCTGAGAATCGCGAAATGGCCAAATCGAAACTGCCCCAGAAAAACTGCACATCGCTACTTTTTCCTCTAAATTCAGATCGGTATTGGGTGAAAACCTGATTTACTTTGAGCATGGCTTTGTGAAATTTAATGGCAGCCTCAGTATCGTAAGTACCTTCATGGTTATCATGAAACGGTATAGCGTCTTCAATTTCATTAGGAATCGCGTTTATTTTTATAGCTATCCCAATATCTTCAAGGTACGCCAATACATTTTTATAACAACTGGACACTTTAAGGGTCTCTAGATCAAAGGTTTTCTTTTCATCGTCGCTCGAAATGATTTCCAAACGGTGTTCTAAAAAGTTGAGTACAATTTCGAGTTGCTTGTCTTTAGCAAATATCGGGTCACTGGTTAAACCATTGGTCGTAACTTTTAATGTGGAGTGCCATGAATGATTGATCCACGGATTTAAGGCTAATTTTATTTTACCAATAATCTGTGTCCATAAATGTATCGTTTCGTAAGTGTCTTTTGAGGCTTCAAAAGACAATTCTGGCCATGTCGTATGTTCCATAGTTGATTGTTTTAAATTGTGTTTTTCAAGTTGAATTGTAAAAATAATTCTAAAAGTTAATCAATTTACGGCTGAAATAATCGATTTTTATAAAGCTTTTAACCTTTGCTGAGGGGTATGCATCAAATTTGAATAGTGCTAAGATTTCATGTTTTAAAAGCTTTTAACAATGCTGACTATTGGTTAATTGTAATGACCAAGCGTTTTCCTGAGGCTATCTTCTGTTCCCATAAGGTTTCAATAGCTTTAATATCGCCTTCTACCAATTCAATTATTAAATCGCCTTCCGCTGCGAGTTGAAACATCTCCGGAAGAATGTTTTTATGAAAGTTTTCCAAATCGGTTTTTGAAAGACTGCCAAAACCGGAGCCCAAAATTTCAATTCCCGAACTTCTTAATGTCCCAGAATCTAAATTAATGGTTTCGCCTGCCATAGAGCCCACCGTGACGATGCGGGTAGTATGGGAAAAAGTGTTTAAACCACCACCTTTTAAAGCTTTAAGCACCAATTCCGTTGGAGTTCCCCATAAATAATCAATCACCAAATCGATGGGAGTCTCCTGATGAAGGTGTTGGATTTCTTTAATCAATGCCGCATCCTCTTGTTTAAGGGACACGGTTTTATGCGCACCTAAACCTTTGGTTTTTTCTAAATTTTCAGGATTGCGGCCGGTAGCAATTATGTTTTTTGCACCGTAATATTTGGCAAGTTGCACTGCTAATTGTCCCGTAACACCGGTGGCGCCATTAATTATAACGGTTTGTCCTGATGTCATGTTTCCTCTCACTTTCAGCGCCATGGCACCTCCTAAAACTGCATTTGGGAGTGCCGCAGCCGTGCTAAAGTCTAGATATTCAGGAATTACGGTGTAGCTGTTTTTATCAATCAGGGCTTTTTCAGCAATCATGCCGGTAAGTCCCTGTGCGTACACACGTGTGCCATCGTCTAACACGCCAACGCCATCCATTCCTACAATGGCTGGTAGTTCTTTATGGCTGGCATAATGGTCGCCACTAGCGCGAATTTTGTCTAAATTTTTTACTGCTGCAGCTTTTACATGCAGCACAATTTGATTTTCATTTTGAATTTCAGGATGGGGAACATCTTTATATTGTGGGATGTCACCCAACTTCTCAATTACCGCTGCTTTCATAATTCTCAATTTTTAAATGTTGAACACTTTTGATAATCATGTAAAAGAATTTTAATCTTCCAAGTAGCCAAACTTCCCGATGTTATAATCGTTAAAGGCCTCAATTACCTCGGCTCGGGTATTCATCACAAAAGGGCCTTGGGCTGCAATAGGTTCGTTAATTGGTTCACCGCTCAACACGAGCACCAACGCATCTTCAGAAGCTTCAATCTTAAAATTCTCCCCATCATTGGCCATTAAGGCTAAATGATCGGTCGGCGTTTTTTCTTTCCCGTTGACCACTATTGATCCCTCAAGGACGAGGAGTACGGTGTTGTAATTTTTTGGAAACTGAAAAGCTGCTGTGCCTCCTTTGGTCAACCTTGCGTTAAACATATGTACTGGGGTAAATGTAGAGGCTGCACCTTTGGTGTCCTTATACGTTCCAGCAATGACCTCTATAGTCCCGGCGCCTTCAGGCAATTTATAAACGGGAACATCTTTATTTTTAATGGCCTGATATTTAGGGTCGCTCTTTTTATCTTTGGCAGGTAAATTGACCCAAAGTTGCACCATCTGAAAGTCGCCTCCGGTTTTACTCCATTCTTCTTCGTGATATTCTTTATGCAAAACTCCTTTCGCGGCAGTCATCCACTGAATGTCCCCTTCGCCAATAACGCCACCGCCACCACTACTGTCATGGTGTGCCACCCGGCCCTTATAGGCAATGGTTACCGTTTCAAAACCTTTATGCGGATGTACACCAACGCCTTTTGGTTTATCTGAAGGCGGAAAGGTGTAGGTGGAATTATAATCCAACATCAAAAATGGACTCATCCGTTGCATGTCCAAGCGAAACCCACTAGGTATAAAATTATGTACGCGAAACCCGTCCCCCACAAAATGTGGCTCTCTTGGGCTTGCAATTAATTCTACTGATTTTGTTGTCATGATTTTAGTGTATTAAATTAAAAAAATAAAGGTCGGTAGTGTGTATCAGATCGAAATTTTCGATGTTTGAAGCACGTTACTACCGACCTTTTATAAGAACTAAAATGTGCTTATTATTGTTTGATAAATTGAAGGTTTGCAATCAATTTTACCTTGTCACTTACGACAATGTTACCTGCTTCTGTAACAGCGCTCCAGTTAAGGTCAAAATCTTTACGGTTGATTGTTCCGGTAGCTTCAAAACCTGCTTTAGTTTGTCCATAAGGATCTTCAGCAATACCGTTAAAGTCAACATCAAGAGTAACTTCTTTAGTAGTATCTCTAATGGTTAAATCGCCAACCATTTTCTCTCCGTCAAAAGATTTTGATTTGAAAGTCAATTGTGGGTATTTCTCAGCGTTGAAAAAATCGTCCGACTTTAAATGGGTGTCTCTATCGTTGTTTTTTGTGCTGATGGAGTCAATTTTTGCATTGAAAGCAAATTGTGCATCTTTAAAAGTATCATCTCCTGCTTCAACCGTAGCGTCAAAATCACTGAAGCTTCCGGTTACTGTAGAAATCATCATGTGTTTTACTTTAAATTCGATTTCAGAATGTGTCGGGTCTAATTTCCAAGTTGTTTTCATGTGTATGTGTTTTTATGTGTTAAACGTTATAATTTGATACAAACTTACGGCATAACATGATCCTGTGCATTGATCTATGATAAGAAGTAACTTAATTGGGAATCAATAGGTTGAAAATGGAGTATAGGAAGGCTATCACTGTATTTTGTGATGCCACTGGTGATCAGAGAGAAATGTAGATGTAGTTAGAGAGATGTTTTAGAACGACCCATTGAACCCTTATTTTCTAAAATTTTTGTGGGCCAATTCCTTACGGACACGGCTTAAACTTTCTGGCGTAATGCCTAAATAGGAAGCCACCATGGTTTGTGGAACACGCAAAAGGATGTCTGGGTACATTTTTACGAATTCGAGATAGCGTTCTTCTGCATTTGAGCTCAATAACATATGAATCCGGTTTTGCAAATGCCGAATGTGATTGTGGAGTAGTTTATTGTTGAATTCCGTAAACCTTGGAATTTTATCTGATAGCAACGTAATGAAATCTTCATCTATCATAACGATCTCACTATCCTCTATGGCTTGAATATAGTAGACAGAAGACGAATTGAAATAAACACTTTCCCGGTCTGAGACAAACCAGTTTTCAGGAGCAAAGGAAATGGTGTGTTCTTTGCCCTTGCTGTCGATGGAATATTGTCTTAAAAGTCCTTTTTCAATAAAGAACGTGTGTTTGCTGAATTCATTTGCCCTTAATACGAACTCGTCGCGTTTAACTTTTTTAATAGGATATTCAGCGATGAGCACTATAAGCGCAGCCTCATCGATGCCCAGATTTGAACTGAGGTATTTAATTAGTTTTGGACTGTTCATAAAGCTTGCAATGGTCAATTAGAATTTTGCCCGAATATTCAATAACCCAAAAGTACATGTTTAAAGATATCTATCGAAAAATTTCACGTGTTTTGAATTTTTTTTTATAAAGACCAACAACGAAACACGCATAGAGATGACAATGGTCATGTTATTCGTAGAAGGAGTCTTATATCTTTATTCCACTTTTAAAAATCAGTACTGTTATGACAGAAATTCAGATTGCGCAGAGCGTTAACCCAAAACATATCCGAGAAGTTGCCGCTACATTGGGGATTTCGGAGGAGAAACTGGAATATTACGGTAACGATAAAGCAAAACTTCCATTAGGTCTTATAGATGACCAGCACATAAAAGAAAGTAAACTCATCTTAGTTACGGCCATCACGCCCACGCCTCCGGGTGAAGGTAAAACCACCACCTCCATTGGTTTAGCGGATGCATTGAATTTACTGGATAAAAAAGCGACTGTGGTCATTCGTGAGCCAAGTTTGGGACCTGTATTTGGTATTAAAGGCGGTGCGGCCGGAGGAGGTTGGAGTCAGGTCATTCCAATGGTAGACATCAATCTGCATTTTACAGGCGATTTCCACGCTATTGAAAAAGCGAACAATCTACTGTCTGCCCTAATTGAAAATAATATTCAAAGTAAAACGCGAAATTTAGGCATCGATCCTAGAACAGTCGTTTGGAAACGCTGTATGGATATGAACGATCGTGGTTTACGGACCATCATTGCCGCACTTGGCGGTAAGGCTGGAGGGGTGCCTAGAGAGACTGGCTTTAATATTACTGCTGCTTCTGAGATTATGGCCATATTATGCATGGCATCTGATTTAGACGATTTAAAGCAGCGCTGTGGCAACATTTATATCGCGGACACATGGGAAGGGACACCTGTATTTGCCAGAGATCTTAACGCGGAAGGCGCAATGACCGTATTGTTGAAGGATGCCATTAAGCCAAACTTGGTCCAAACCTTAGAAGGGAATCCTGCCATCATCCACGGTGGCCCGTTTGCCAATATTGCCCAAGGCACCAATTCTATTGTCGCCACAAAAATGGGCATGTCCTTAAGCGATTATACCATTACCGAAGCCGGTTTTGGCTCGGATTTGGGTGCGGAAAAATTTCTTAACATCAAATGTCGCGCTGCGGGAATTTCGCCTAAAGCTGTGGTTGTGGTGGCTACCATCCGGGCTTTAAAATACCATGGTGGCAAGTCGTTAAAGGAAATTACCCAAGAAGATGTACCCGCACTTATACAAGGCCTCCCTAATTTAGATGGCCATATTGCGAGTCTGAAAAGTTTTGGGATTCCTATTGTAGTGTCTATCAATGCATTTAATTCAGATACGGACGCTGAAATAAAAATTATACAAGAACATTGTGAGGCTCTGAATATTCCTGTTGCCTTAAGTTATGGTTGGGAAAAAGGAGGTGCAGGCTGTTTAGATTTGGCGGAAAAGGTTATTGTGGCAGCAGCGTCCTGTACGGAACCATTCGCGCCAACTTATAAAATGGAGGATACTGTGCATGTCAAATTAAATAAGATTTGTCAAACTATTTATGGTGGTGATGCCGTCGTCTTGAGTGATCTGGCCAAAACCCAGTTACAGAAATACGACGCTATGGGTTATGGCTTTTTGCCGGTGTGTATGGCCAAAACTGAAAAAAGCTTTAGTGATGATCAAAAACGATTGGGCAGGCCAAAGCATTTTAATATCCACATCAGGGAATTTGAAATTGCTACGGGTGCTGGCTTTATCATACCAATTGCGGGTAACATGCTACGGATGCCTGGCTTGCCTGCCACACCTGCCGCCGAGCGAATTACCATTGATAAAGACGGCGTTATTGAAGGTCTGTTTTAATCTCTAATAGGCTCCTAAAATCCTATAGACCAGAATTTAATTCTCGTCTATAGGATTTTTTTCTTCAAAAACAGAAGGTTAAATGCTGTTTTGAGCCTCTTTTTATTTCTTTATCGTACGGTACTGGTTAAGAATTTCCGTCAATATGTAAAGTGAAGTGCTGCTTATGATGAGGTCATTAAATATTATTACCTCATATTCTGTAGTCCATTTTAAAAAGAAACGCAGTGAAGTTTACATCATCTTTTTGATGTTTTGCAGCACGCCGCCATCCACCAAAATATCAGTACTATTGATAAATCGCGCGGAATCACTCACCAAAAAGTGAACGACATCAGCAACCTCTTCAGGCTGTCCATTTCGTTTTAAGGGGGTTGCTTCTTTGAGCATCTTCATGCGCTCAGGGTGTTCTTCTGAAGCTTTTAAGGCCATGGGCGTTTCAATGACCCCAGGAGAAACCGTCACAATTCTAGCGCCTTTTTCACCCCCATTTGCCTGCGTTTTTATGCATTAGCAATTGCACACCTCTTTTGACAAAATTATACATGGTGTCTGCATTGTTATTGACCTGCTGACTCACGGTGTCAAAAGAATCTGCCGCTTGAGGATTGGCAAGCGCGTCATCATAAACTTTGTTTGCTGGTACAGTATGTGCCATCATTGAGGACATTAGAATAGCTACAGAACCTTCAGTGGCTAGCTCATAAAAGGCGTCGATTAAAAGTTCAGTGGCGACAAGATCAATGGTATATACTTTTTGAAGGTCTTTTGCACTACCACTAACCCCAGCAGTATGAACAAGCGCTTTTAGGGTGCCCGCCTCAGAAACGAAACTCGTTAGTTTTTTAATGTCTTCTTTATTGGTGATGTCGCAGCCAATGCCTGAAACCTTAAAGCCTTCTTTTGCCAGTGTGGCAACAGTTTTATCAACACTATCCTGGGAATAATCCGTGATAATTATGGGCTGATCTTTAAACGTTCTGGCGCAAGCTTGACCGATCCCGCCGGCACCTCCTGTGATTACTATGACTTGATTAGTTGTGTTCATAAAAGTGCTTTTTAAATTATAGATTTAAGCCAAATAATGAGCTTTATTGTTGATCGATGACCTGAAAATCCTGATTCGTAAACGGAGAGGTTTCCGGAATGGTCACCACATTAAATTCCATTTCTACAGCTTGGTGACATGTGTTGCAAGCCTGGGTCAATGACGTGTAACTCGTCTTAAAGAGTGCGGCATTCTTTTGTTGAATCGCTGCGTTGATGCTATCCAATGGTGGAATAATCATCGATAGCATGGCAGTTTCCGTCCGATCGCTCTGAAATTTTTGAATGTCCTCAATAGTTTCCATTAGTTCGTGCACTTCAAAGTCGGCCAGTTTCCAGTTTTCATGTTGTCCGGCAAACCATAGTTTTGAATGATGCGTTTGAAGGATGCCCATAAAATCACCAAAACCAGGTTTGTAGGTTTCGGCCAGCTTGGTTTACAAACTATCAATACGGGTTTGTAACGCGGTGGTTTTAGTGTTCTGTTGGTGGCAAGAAAAAAACAGAAGGGGTAATAGGCTTAAATAAAGCTGTCTCATGATACTATCTTTTAGTTGTTGAACTTCTGCACGCAAATCGCCTCACTAGTTGGGCAAGGCGTGCTAAAACACTGAAGTTAAGAAATTAAAATCAATCTGTAAACCAGAATGCGGTTTTGTAGTAATAACATGGCTAAAATAGGCCACTCTTAGTGCGTTTTGAAATGCTAAACGGTTCTGTTTTTCATTTCCAACTGGTACAAGTCGAAATTTTTGGCCCAATAATCCTTTTCAACAGAGACCAGTTTAAACCCAAATTTTTCGTAAAATTTGTAGGCAAGTTGCGATGTTCTGACACTAATCATTTGAATGTTAGGTTTGCGGTTAATGTGCTTGATACGGTGGTGCATTAACGCTTTCCCAATACCTTTGCCCTGCATTTCAGGAGTAACCAAATCCCATGAGATTCTGGCAAGATGGTCTCCCAAAATGTAATTGATGCCTCCCGCGCCAAGAATTTTGGAGTGTTCTTCATATACAAAATAGTCTTCCACTTTGGTGTCCAAATAATGTGATAAATCCTGTTGCTCGGCAGGATCAAAATACTCTGGCGTATTCTGTATTAGTAAATCAATAATTTTTGATTTGTCTTCGATGCTATAGTTTCTGATCATCTTGTTAGCGTTCAGTTTTAAATGAATAGCCTTAAGTACTGGCCCGTGCGATATAGCTAATGTAAGACCTACTTATTGGAGTTTCAGTTTTTCCAATTGGATAACATTCGACTTAATTTGCTGATAACATAGATCTTTCGCCTCTGCATAGGAGATGTCGTAAGTTCTAGAAATGTTGTTAACCTCTTTTGGAAATTGAGCCAAAATGATATCATAATAGCTGTCCAATTGTTGCTTGGTAGGTAATTCGTAATACAATTTAAGTTGAAATCTTCTCAATAAAGCAGTGTCAATAATTTCGACATGGTTCGTAGCGCAAATCAATAATGATGTTTCTGGCAGATTGTCAATTTGCTGAATGAGAATATTTACCAATCGCTGCATTTCTCCCGAGTCTTTGGCATCGTAATCTCTTATTTTTCCTATAAAATCAAATTCGTCTATAAATAAGATCGCATTTCCAAAGGACGCTTTTTTAAAAATTTCAGCAATATTTTTTCCTGTTTCGCCCAATCTTGAAGATACAAAGCCACCCAAATTAAGGGTAATCACTTCTTTCTTTAAGGCTTTGCCAATGGCGTGAGCTGTCGCCGTTTTTCCACAGCCAGTTTTGCCGTGTAACAAAATTTTGTTGTCCACAGGGATGTTCAGTTTGTTAAGGGCTTCAATAAAAGAGAATTCCTCGATAAGCTGGTTTAATTTCGCTCTAATTTCAGAGCTTAGATGCAATTCATCTAGTAGTAAGATGTTGTTTTTGGAAGATAAGGTGGTGTGATGCGTAGCCATAGGTGCAGTTTCAAAAAACAAAGGTAAATATTTAGACCATTGTAATTGGTTTTCCTAATAATTGTTTGACTGAACATCGGCCACAGATGCCAATTTATGAATTGAAGACAGCGTCTTTATTTAAAAAATTCAAATTTAATATCTATCGGCATTATATGGACGCCCTTAAAATCTTTAACCACTTTAATTTGATGTATGGCCGCGGCTGGAATTACGATGGCGTCTCCTTGTTTTAATACTTTCGCCTTATCATGAATGTTTAAAATGCATTCGCCTTCATGGATAAACACCATTGATTCTTTATCGGCTAGATGTTTTGGTAGAAGGGCGCCTGCTTTTGCCTGCATCTGTTTTGTTATTAAATTACTTCCGGTTGCCAGTGTGGTAACAATTGGTTGTGTTGTTTTTTCCATGGTTGCTTTAATTTTAAGTTGGATTCGGACCTCTGTACAAGCCATTCGTGCTCTTTATTGTGACATGAAAAACGCCGATCTGCCAGCAATGAAATGCTGCCATCTATAAACATACGAACTCCCTTGGAGATACTGAAATTAATACCACAAATTTTAATGTATACCTGAACATGAACTTAATCCAAAAAAAAATAAGTGAGGTCTAATGTCAACTATTTAAAATTATGGTCAATGCGATTCAAACGGGAACATCTTTGTATATCTGCAAGGGTACTTGTGTGTGGAGCGAATGGAAATTCTTTTTGTATAGATAATGCGGGATACCGATAGAAGGTTGGTTTAGAACCAGTTTGATGACTGTACAGCCAGTTTGATGACTGTGCAGTACTAATCATCTATTTGATATAAAATAGGTGTCTCAGGATTACCCCAAAGATTGTATTAATAAAACGAGTCCAACCACAATTAGACCTATATAAATATAATTGAGAAAGGCACCGTCTTTTAGTTGATGATTGAAATATCTGCCCAAAAAAATGGCAGGAATGATCACCGGAATCGCAATTAAAAAATAATAGGTAACCGTCCAAGTCCACAGGCCTTGTTGCCAAAACCCTATCATCCCAATAATGCTTGCTGGTAAAAAATAAGCTTGTAAGGTGGCTCTAAAGGTTTTGGCAGACCAGTTTCTGAGATTGCCGTAAACCACCAATGGCGGACCGTTCAACCCGTAAGCACCACCTAAAATACCAGATAGGAAACCGCAGATAAAAAGCCAGAGTGTGTTATCAGTTTCTAATTTGAATGCATTTTTTGACAGTAGGGCATAGGCGGCATATAGGATAATGAGTAGCGCTAAGATGATTTTTACTATAGAGGCATTTCCATAGAGGAGCAAAACCAAACCTAAAGGAATTCCAAAAGTTGCAAATAAGATCAGCCATTTGGCGCTTTTAAAATGGACTTGCTTCCGATCTTGAACCACCACAATGGCGGCAATCAGAATGGAAATCAATACAGATAATGGTACTGCAATCTCTATAGGGAGAATGAAAATGAGCAGAGGCACCGCAATTAACGACTCGCCAAAACCGAAGGTAGACCTGACGAGGGTGGCGATAAAAAGTATGATAAGAATGTAAACGGTGATGAAGTCCATAAAGGATGTTTGAAGGAATAACGCAAGCCGTTAATAACGGACTTCTAATGTTACTACTAAGGGGCGATGGTCTGAGATTATTGGTGCTTTCAACAATTGGCTTTGTTTTGTTTTAAATTTCACTTGCTCAGAATTTCGGTAAATGAGATGGTCAATTTCAGAGGCATCCTCACCTTGAAAGCTTAAATGATCAGCGCCTTTTTCTACAAATACAAACCCTTGATCCGCAAAATACTGCATGGTGGGCGAATCTGGGGTACAATTGAAATCGCCGGTTATGATGGCTGCTTTATCTAAACTATTTATATAAGCGACTAAAGTTTTGGCCTGCTGCAGTCGGCTAGCACTACCTTCGCTGCTTTCAATCCAATCAAAATGCACGTTTGCAAATATGATAGTGCAGTCTATAGCAATGTCAACTTCATGAACAATGGCGGCACGTGGTTCCTGTAAGCCATCTGGTAATTTTAGGATTTTGGTCGAAGTAATTGGTTTAGCAGACAAGGTAGCCATACCGTATTCGCCATTTTGAAAGGACATAAATTTCCCAAATGTACCTTCCATTTGGGTGTGTTCGGCTAAATATTGGGTTTGGTTAACGTTGTCTGAACGTGTGGTCAACTGATCAATTTCCTGCAAGCCACATAAATCTGGCGCCTGATTTTTGATAAGTTCTGCTGCTCTGGATAAATCCAAAACGGTGTCCAATCCTTTTCCGTGGCGAATATTATAGGACATGATTTTTAAATCAATTGTGCGCTGCGGTTTACCTTTATAAAAACTAAGAGCGCTAAAGCAGATAAGAAGTAATAGAAGTCTCTTCATTGTGAGAGGATTATTAGGGGTTGTTATGAGTCTAAAAATAAAGGAAACGATGTTCGGACGCAAGGAAATGTGATCATAAGTGGTATTACGCTAGTATCTATCCCTTTTAAAGTTGTTTAACTGTACTGCTAAAGTTTATTTGATGCTCTAAAAAAAAGATTCATCTCGGATTTTTATTTAACCAAAATGATCTGCTAAAGGTAAAACAGGTTCCCATGTAACTTAGGTTACAGGTCGCACGTTATGAATTTCGTATCTTTGAAAGTGGCTAAGCCAACGCACTTAGAACAAGCAATAATTTAATTTTAAAACAACATTATGAGACTATTTTTAATGATCCTATTTGTAGTAGGGTCTATAGCTTACACGCCGGCAAATGCACAGTCATCAAGTGTTCTTGACATCGAGAATGCGATAAAAAAAGACGGTAAATATGCCTTATTGGTGTCCAATGCACGCTATCTTCAAGCCGCGGTTAGAACGGGCGAAAGTCTTAAAGCTAACGCTCCTGAGATGGATTTTGAAGTGGTTTTGGTTGGCCCTGTAGTAAAAGATATAGTCACTGATGAAAGTTTGATAAAAACTATCGAACAGAGTAAAAAATTGGGCATACGATTGGTAGTTTGTGAAGCCGCCATGAATCATATGCAACTAAAAAAATCAGATTATCATAGCGTTATTGAATTTACACCGGATGGGTTTATCTACCTATTTGGTTTGCAGGAAAGCGGGTATAAAACCATTACGTTATAGGTTAAAGTAAACGTTTTGAACACGGTATTTATAATAGTGTTGAGAACCACCGCACTCAGGAATTTAAAGTTTTAATTACTGGATTTCTGTTTTATAGCATCTTGTTGGTCCTTCCTGTTTAACAATATAAATTCCCCATTGTAGCTATCTCAGTCCTTATGATCCCATACTTAAATAAGAGAATTACTCAGCATGAGATTAACTTTAATTCCGTTAAACATCTGTTAAGGATGGTTTTGGTGCTACCAATGATCTTTAACTTAATAAAAAATCTAGAACGATGACACGATTATCCCTGCTTTTTGCTTTTTCCCTATTACTCAATTCTTGCAATGATGACACTCCTAAACTAAATGAGGAGAACGGCGTAGAGCCACCAAATGCTAGCGGTATCCTTTATTATCAAACGGACTCAAAATTGGATGTGGCCTACGCCAATTTTAAGGCGGTCCTTGCCAAGAACGAAAACATTGGGATTGTAAAAGAAATTGATCATGCTAAAAACGCAGGTATGGTTCAAATGGAGTTGCCACCAACTAAAATTATTTTGTTTGGAAATCCAAAATTGGGCACGCCGCTCATGCAGAAAAATCAATTGGCGGGATTGGATTTACCTCTAAAAGTATTGTTTTACGAAGATCAGGGCAGTGTTTTTGCCTTGTATAACAGTACGCCATATTTGGCCTCACGTTACGATATCGGCGAGGTTGAAAGTCTTGCTAAAATCTCCAACGCTCTTCAGAATTTAGTGGGCACGGCAATGGATGCACAACCAGTACAAAGCACTGATCAGGATGTCGGGTTGCATAAAGGGGTGGTCAGCATTAAAAGTTCGAATGATTTTGAAACCACCTACAGTAAATTAAAATCGAGTCTTGAAGCGAATGGGAATTTAAGTATTATGGCAGAATTGGACCACCAAAAGAACGCGCAAAGCGTTGGTATGGAACTGCGTCCCACCAAAGTAATTATGTTCGGAAACCCTAAATTGGGGACACCTTTGATGCAGTCGGCAAGAGGGATTGCGCTAGATTTGCCTCAAAAAATGTTGATTTGGCAAGGTGCGGACGGCACGGTGTTTATTTCCTATAACAATCCAGCATTTTTGAAAGCAAAATACCAATTGGAAGGCAATGCAGAGCAATTCGAACAAATGACTAAAGCATTAGAAGCACTATCAAAAGCCGCCGCCGAAGCGGAGTAAAACAGATCTGACACTTAATAAGGCGCTTTTAATTCTGTAGCTATTATTTCTGCCACCGCCTTTCTGTATTTTACCGGATTTGCCGCCTTCTTAATGGCTTTTAAGGTTTTTTGTGGATTTGAAGTCGATTGCGAAAAATACTCCCAAAATCCTAACATCTTCATTTTTATCGGCGTTGGGCCGGACAGGTATGCATCATAATTCTGGTAAATGGTGTCGTGAAATTCTGAGAAAATTTCCCATCGGTTTTGAGGATAAGATGTGGTGTCGTTCTTAATCATGTTTGGTAAAAACGGATCGGCAATTAAGCCGCGCCCAATCATAAAATGATCAATACTAGGAAATCGGGATTCAATTGCTTTAAAAGCAGCAACACTTGTAATATCGCCATTATAATATAACTTGTGCTTGGTACTGGTGATGCACTTTTCAAAAGCTTCTAAATTAACGGGACCTTTGTAAAGTTGTTTGCCAATTCTGGCGTGTATAGCAATATTTTTTAATGGATAGTGATCTAAAATAGGAAAAGCATCAAGAATTTCTTCGGCATGTTCATAACCCATGCGCATTTTCATGGAGACCAAAATATCCGTTTCGTTGTGTGCCCGGTGTAATATTTCATCAATTTTGTTAGGATTGCAAATTAATCCAGAACCCATCCCGGATTTGGTCACCATGGGGTAGGGGCATCCCAAATTCCAATTCAATTCTTTATATCCTAAACTTTGCACGTATTTGGCAACAAATAAAAACTCCTCAGCATCATTCGTAATGACTTGCGGAATCACTTCAAGTGTGCTGTTGTTTTCCGGTAACAAATCATTTTCGTAAGACTGCTTGATTTTTAGCTTGCCATTCAGTCGAATGTAAGGTGCATAATAGGTGTCAATGCCGCCAAAGTATTGTTGAAAAGCGTTCCGAAATCTGAAATCTGTAAATCCTTGTAAAGGTGATGAAAGTAAAACCATCGTATATTTTAGTTGCGCAAAGATAGAATAAATGCGCGATGGATTTTGAATCGGGTTTTTTAATTCCGTCTAGAAATGTTAGCTGATCACACTTTATGAGCATCGGCGGATTTGATAGCGATCTGAATTAAGAAGTTGTCAGGTCATTAGGGTGCAACGTAGGAAGTAGGACAGCGCTGATGATTTTTATAAGTTCTTCAATTGATGTTGTGTTGGTGACTATAGCTCGATTATTGCCCCCATAAGGCCCGTAAATCTCTGGTTTAGTCACATTAAACAACCCAAGAGTTGTACTATGTGTTGCCGCCGATAAATGCATCATCCCACTATCAGCTCCTATAAACACTGCTGAATTTTCAATGACGGCCGCTATCTCTCGGAGGTCTTTGCTGTAAAAATGCGTGCTTTTAAAATCTATTTGGGAAACATTTTCAATGGGCAACATTTCTAGAATGTTATAATCTTTAAATTCACTTTTTAAGAGGTGGTAGCATTCAGACCACCACGCTTTAGAATGGCATTTGGCGCCAGTAGCGAAGGTAAATATGCAGATGGTTTTCTTGTCATTGTCAAATAAGCGATTAAGAATTTGCTGGCCGTGTTCAATTTCGTCGTTGGACAAGTTGAGCGCTAACTTGGAATACTCATAGCGGCTTAAATCTTGGTTTGGATTTAAAAATGTTTTGAAATTGTATACGGGGTATTTGGCGATGTATGTTGGTTTGTCAAGACGCTGTGTGCCAGAATCATAAATTTTAAACCGTGCTCGGGATAATTTGACATAAATTTTACTCGAATTTGAGGCTTCACACCCCGCAATGGCAATATCGTAACGGTTAAAGAGTAATCTAGCCGACTGTTTCAGATAATCGGAAAGGTGTTTAAATGGTTTTTTTGGCAAATTAAATACCGTCTCTACATAAGTAAAGTTGGAAAAAAGTACGGAAGATAGAGTTCCGTTGAGGACCAAATCAATTGTGCTATTGGGAAATTGTTGCTTGATTTCCTGAATTAATGGCGTTAAGAGCAATTGATTGCCTAAGCGGTGATTTGGTCGGGTGATCAAGACCTTAATTTTCGCATCTTTATTAAGTGTGTTCAATTGACCACTATAGCTAGAGTTTTTAAAAGAACGCGTAAAAAATTTAAAGATGCTTCTTTTTTTACTATTGTATTTAGATACTGGCATGATATGGGAGAATTTTCCAATAGTCCGATTTCATTTCACGGTATTTTGGGGTGAATAAATGTAATCAATTTTATAGGAATCAATTATTAATAAAATTATAATTTGCGTGACTGTTTTTCTATTAATTTATCGAACAAAAAACAGCCTAAAAAGTGGATTATTGACGTAAATAAGTGCATTAAAAATACTAAACTTTTCCAAATTAAACAGTTTTAGATTGTCAGTCTCTTTTTTTTCCTGATTCGTTGACAATCGGGTAGTTAGTGGTCGTTGCGTTTCAAACAACGCCCTCGTGGCTCATCGGCTTTATGGAGCGCAATTTCCGAATGTAAAAAGTGAGCGGCGCTAGCAGAATCTTTTACTTTAGAAGCGCTGCGAGCAAGCATTTCAGATTCAAAATTAGTTAAAACAGTTTGCCGAACGCCCATTTCTCTCCATTCTGAAAATGGGCGGCATCCTTTTGAGATATTCCGAGCCAAGGCTAACGCATCTAATAAGGCCTGATTTGCTCCTTGGCCTTTAAATGGACTCATAGGATGGGCGGCATCGCCAAGAAGTGTTATAGCACCAGCTTTTTCCAGAATTCCTGAACTAAGCAATTCTCGATCGTATACGGGATACCCTGAGATGTTTGCAACTGGTGTAGCTGCTACAATTTGAGGAACAGGAGCGTGCCATTGGGTTCGGTTCAGAGCTTCCGTTTTGAGGGCTGTTGCACCTTGAGCACTCAATGTTGTCGCATCTGCTTCAGTAAGCGGAAAGCTCAATTGCCACATGATGGCATCTGTGGAATAAGGCATCATATACATACGTTCATGACCATTTGCAGTTTGAAAAACTGTAGCGCCATCCAATAAGTCGCTTTCAAGACCCTGGAGCGCTTCTAATTTGCAAATTCCTAAAATGACAATACAATCCAAATAGCGTAAAGGCAATCTACTTTTAGGGATTACCAAATTTCGCACAGCGCTCCGGATCCCATCGGTACCCACCACCAGATCGGCTTGTGCGGTTTCAAGTTTCCCATTAAGCTCAAAGGTTAATTGAACGCCGTCAGCAATAGTGTGTTCAACACCCACTAAATCATGCCCCCAGTGTACTTTATCAAAACCACCCAATTGTTCTAGAAGCGCCAAACGTAATTCTTGACGGGCGATATGTACATTGGTGTGCTTGGGAGCTTTTTTTTCATTTGCCTCCGTCCATTTTCGCATTCCCCATTCTCCTACTATGACGCCATTGGTGGTGTGAACAACATGTCTGGTAGACACTATACCTTTCTTTAACCACGAGATTCCAAAACCGCTCATGGCTTTACTGGCTTGTTGTAAGGTTAATCCGTATCCTTGAGAGCGCGCATCAAAACTGTTGTCACGTTCATAAAGCGTAAACGGAATGCCGCGGTGTAAACAGGCTACAGCAAGCGCTACACCGCCAATACCGCCGCCAATAATGGCTACGTGTGGGAAGTTTTCGGTATCTGCAAGGGGAGGGTTAGACGAGGCAATAAGTCCTGAACCATTACACGTGCTGCACTTTATCTGAGAAGCTTTTGGACGTACGGGTAAAGGGCCTTGATTCCCGGATGTCTTATGCTGCTCGAGCGCTAGCTGATAGCGCCGCTTGGCATCTTTTTTAATTCTTTTGTTTATTTTGCCCTGTCCGTAGCAGTCTTGACAAAATCTCCAAGTAGTATTATCTTGTTCTGTTGCGCTCACTTTATGCTCTAGGAATTTTAGATGATTTATACAGCCTAATTGCATTTTGCTTGCTGCAGGCTCTTAAATCTGGAACAGATTCAAATTTTATGGGGTGCAAGATATTCTGTTTGCTTGTAAAGTACAACTTTTGATTTTTTTCGATCTAAAATGGGGAACAATTCTTGGATTTTCAGTTGGTTCATCTTCTAATAATCTTTTGCGATTAAAGATTTAAAAAATGCTACTTCTCCTAGTGTGACTTTCATTGTAGGTCAAATTCATGATGAAATTTACATGTGTTGAAGCGTAAGGGTGCAGACCTAGCATCCCAATTTTGTTCTTTTCAAAGAAATTACCATTGAAATAGAAACAATTATTCTATGTGCTGATAGAGATGTAGACTTTTTCATTACCATTTGGAGAAACCACGGCAACATAATGATTATCATGCTTATTGACGGAGAGGTAGTATTCGTTCAATTTTAAATGCATCGGCAATTTTATGAGATTTATCGGCGAACAATCTAGCGTAGGTTGAGATAATTTTTAGACATCGGATTAAGGAGTTGATGATTTAAAAAAATCATTAAAAAACAAAAGATGGTATGTTATCGAATTCCTCCAATACTCCCAATTATGATTTCCAGGGCGTTCAATATAGTCATGCGGAATATTTCTTTCCAATAGTATTTTGTGCAATCTTTTGTTGGCATCGTAAAAGAAATCACTAATCCCACAATCAAAAATGAGTTTTAAACTGTCTTTATTCAACTTATACACCATATTAATAACGGAATTCTCTTCCCAGTTTTCTTTATGGTCAGCATAGTCTCCCAAACGTTTATTGAGGTCCCAATTGTTGGGAAACGGACGGAGATCCAAGCCACCACTCATACTGCCCGCAGCACCCCAAATATCCTGATGTTTAAACGCCAAATAAAATGCGCCATGGCCGCCCATACTTAACCCTGTAATGGCTCTCCCAGATTTATCTGCGATGGTTTTGTATTTTGAATCAATAGCATGTACCAATTCCTTGGAAATATAGGTCTCATACGTCATGCTGACATCCACCGGGCTATCAAAATACCAACTTGTAAGTCCGCCGTCTGGGCACACAATAATCATGTTATAGGTGTCAGCATACGCTTTCAACTCTGGTACTCTTGTAATCCAATTGGCATACGTGCCGCCAGCGCCATGTAGTACATACACCACAGGGAAACTTTTGTTTTCGTGGGAATAAGCATCCGGGGTTATAACCACAGTGGGAATCATTTTATTCATGGACGTACTCACCACCATCACGGTATCAACTTTTGCCGCTTTAGCAATGAACGTGGTAAGTGAAATAAGAAGGAATAGTAATTTGAATTTCATGGGCTATGATGAGATTTATAAGTGCTACTGAATAAAAGAAATAAATGTAGTAATTACAAACGCATTCGAGAAATCAATACGAACTTTCCTAAAACTGCTACAAAACTTGCTATTATTAAACATTCCGTTTTATAGTGCTTTGCCACTTATTCTAATTTCATAGGTAGAAAGAATTCCACTTTGCCACAATTTTTACAATGGTACACATCGAAGGCTTCTCTGTTTTGAAAGAGCTCAAAGATACTGCCATAAAACCCAATGCGGTCGCCTTCATGAAATTTAAAGCGACCAGAATCTTCCATCGCCGTTTGGCATCTTAAACACTGAAGATCTCGAGAAGGAGTTGTTTTGGTGAGTTCTTCTGTGGTCATGACGCGTTGTTCTAAAAAACTGTAATTACACTTCCAGCACAGGTCAAAATGATCCTCTACGTCTGATTTACAATTAGGGCAAGTTTTCATGAGTGTAATAGCTTAAATCAGCTTATGTATTAAGCCTGTTGATTCATTAAGACCTCTAATTTAGCTAAAAATGTAATGTTTAGAAGTGCTATTAAACATTTTTAGTTTGAATGTGTACCTATATAAGTAGGCAAATTTTCTAGATTCAATAAGTTAATTGATTTTTACCAAATCAAAACATCTGATAGTCATAGGTGAAGATATTATATATGTTTTAGGGGTGAGATTGTCGAATCATCAATTAATCAGGTGTTTAGGTGGTAATGTTTGTGGCTTGGGACTTTGGCTATTTTCAAAAAACACTCGGATTGCCTTGGGAGAGGTTCTATTTATTGTTACTATTGTGATAATCCATATATAAATTCAAAATTTTTAAATCATTTAATGATAAAATCTAGGCTATTTGCCCTTGTGGCACTGTTGTTTCTTACATTTTCTAATACTGGTGCTCAAAACGGATCTTCCAACGAAATGTCGGTTAACGTCGCGCTGCACAATCCTTCCTCCGAAATTAATGATGGGGTAGCACAAGTTGAGGTAACAGGTGGGGTAGCGCCCTACCAATACAAATGGAGTAATGTTGACACGCCTTTAGACGATGCTGAATCTGTAGGATTAATTGAAGGCATGGTACACACCGTCACAGTCAGTGATGCCAACGGTGCTAAACTTTCTAAAACCTTTAAAATTCCCGCGGTATCCATCACTGAAATTTTTAATAGCAAAGTTCAGCCTGCAGTCGATGTGCTAGGTGCTGTACTCTTTTGGGATGCTTTTGCAACTGTCGGCCTCTATGACCCCGTAGTCTATGCCTCTCATAGAAATCTACCACTCTCGGCTAAAGACATCACTTCTGATCAACAGTATGAATTTAAAACATGGCTTGTGGCTGATGGCAGTCGCGTAAAGGCGGGCGATAAAATTGCAGTTTTAGAAAGCAAGGCCAACCAAGAAGTTGTTGTGTATGCCACGGCAGAAGGCAGGTTAGAGCATGTGACTGAAGAAGGCGCTATAGTTTCTAGAAAACCGGAAACGGGTTCCTTTAAATCGCCACTTGTAGCGAAAATTAATTTTGACACACCGCAACCCTTATTACATCCTAATGGCGACGTCAAAACGAAAAATATCCCTTTTATTGTCATTTGGCTCATCTTGGGAAGTATCTTCTTTACCCTGAGATTGAAATTTGTCAACATCCGCGGATTTAAACATTCGCTAGACTTAGCCCGAGGAAAGTACGACGATCCTAATGCGCCAGGAACCATAACGCACTTTCAAGCTATGGCCACGGCAGTGTCGGCAACCGTGGGATTGGGAAACATTGCTGGTGTTGCCGTGGCTATTTCCTTAGGTGGGGCAGGAGCAACCTTTTGGATGTTTCTCGCTGGATTTTTTGGGATGTCCCTAAAATTTGCCGAATGTACCTTAGGGGTGAAATACCGTATTATTGATGAAGACGGGCGAATTTTTGGTGGGCCGATGAACTATCTGCGCTATGGATTGGAGAAAAGAAACCTTAAGAAATTAGGGAAATTCCTGGCCATACTTTTTGCTGTTCTTGGCGTTGGCGCATCGTTTGGTGGTGGAAATATGCTACAATCCAATCAGGCGTTTAAAATTGTTTCTGAAGAACTTCCATTTTTACAAGGCCACGGATTTTGGTTCGGTATCGGATTTGCATTATTAGTAGGCGCTGTGATTATTGGTGGCATTAAAAGTATTGCTAAAGTAACGGCCAAAGTAGTTCCGGTTATGGCCATTTTTTATGTGTTGGGATGTTTGGTGGTCATTGGGTATCACTTTGAGTTTATTGGTGGTGCTTTTATGGCGATTGTTGATGGTGCTTTTTCTGCGGAAGCCTTAAAAGGAGGCTTTATTGGCGTGTTGATTATAGGCTTGCAGCGTGCGGCATTCTCGAGTGAAGCCGGAGTTGGTTCAGCTGCCATTGCCCATAGTGCAGCCAAAACAAATCATCCCGTTGCTGACGGATTTACCTCTTTAGTGGAACCTTTTATTGATACCATGTTGGTGTGTACCATGACCGCTTTGGTACTTATTTTTACAGGAATGCACGAAACCAGCAGCGGGTTGGGAGGCGTAGAGCTTACTGCTGATGCTTTTGGTAGTGTGGTGTCTTGGTTCCCATCGGTATTGGCCGTTGCTGTGTTTTTGTTTGCATTTTCTACTATGGTATCTTGGTCCTATTACGGGATGCGTTCTTGGAGCTACCTTTTTGGGAGAAGTAAAAAACTGGAGCTGGTGTATAAAGTTTTGTATTTGTTGTTTGTCGTATTAGGGGCGTCCGTGAGTTTGGGTGCCGTGTTGAGTTTTGCCGATATGATGATTCTGGCCATGTCCTTTCCAAATATTATAGGCTTGTATATTATGGCGCCTGAAATTAATGCGGATATGAAGGTATACTGGAAGAAATTAAAAGAAGGAAAACTCTATGTCAATCCGAAATTTATCAAAACAGACGATTGATGAAACACGCTCATTGGAGTGCTGGTTGATCATAACTAAAAAACCCGACGCGAACATTTGAGATGTTCCGGTCGGGTTTTTATTTGATGTATGTGTAGCTTTTCGCAAGCTTACAATTTTAATGCTTACTACACTTATTTTACGGTCTCAATCACACTTCCGCAGGTCATCATTTGGTCGCCGTAATATGGATTTCTAACCGCTTTTTCGTGGCTCAACCAAACGGCACCTTTATCGTTATTGGCCATTGGGCATTTTTGAACATAAAGTGCCGCGTCCAATATTTTGACGTTCATAGCTATTGGCACTAGATTTTCATTTAAGATGACGAAATGTTCACGTTGATTATCCAAATCGCCATTCTTTGAAATGACCTCAACCATTTCAATACTTTTAATCATATGGGCTTTTTCCATCTGTCCCAAATCCTCTAAATTTAAAGATTTAAGCGCTTTCAACGTCATTTTAGCGTGGGTTGATGCCTGTTTGGCATCACTCGCAACAAAAGCATCTTTCATTTGAAGATAAGGTTTGATAATCGTCATAAACTCCTTCTGAAATTTTTCTGACAACTCAATTTTCATTTCAGAAAGCGGCACCTGAGCATGCTTTTCCTTCCCTTTATTCATCATCGAATTTTTGCCTTGCAATTGGGCTGCGGCGTCAACGGTAAACGTTCCGTTGGTTACAATCTCATCGCCGTTATTCAAACCTTTTGTGATTGTATATTGTGAACCATTACGAGTGCCAATAGTCACCTCGCGCATTTCAAAAATCGGTGCATTCGGATCGGTCTTCACATACACCAAAGAACGCTCTCCCGTCCACATAACCGCGCTTGCAGGAATGGTTAACATCTCACCGCTGGTTGTTGTTGCACCTTTGATTTTTCCTGTAACGAACATTCCAGGTTTAAACAAGTCGTCCGTGTTTTTAAGGGTCGCTCTTACCGTCACCGTACGTGTAGCATTATTTAACATCGGGTCAATAAAAGACACGGTAGCATCAAACTCTTTATTAGGATACGCGTTGGCAACTACCTTAATCTTTTGGCCTTCCTTTAAGTTTGAAATTTGACTTTCATAAGCATCAAATTGTGCCCACACGGAGTTTAAATTACTCACTTTAAGAATAGGTTGGCCTTGCTTCACATAATCACCTTCTCTGGCCATGACTTCTGAAACGGTACCAGAAACAGTGGCATAAATAGGGAAATTCTCTAAAACTTTGCCCGATGTTTCAATGGCGTCAATTTGTTTTTCGGACAGTTTCCAATTTTTCAATTTGTTGCGTACTGCTTGGTATAATGCAGGTTGTGATGCCTTTAAAGAGGCCGTGGTTATCAATTCCTGTTGTGCGGCAACTAAGTTAGGTGCATAAATAGTCGCTAGCAATTGCCCTCTATTTATTTGTTGCCCTTCATAACTCACATTCAAACGTTCAATACGACCATCAAAATAGCTCGATTGTACCGACTTGTTTTCTTCGTTAATCGCAATTTTTCCGGATAAAGAAATCATCCCGTCGGCATCATTGGAAGCCACCGCACTCCCCACAACCGTGGTTTGGATATTTGCCAAGGCCATTGCATTTTCGGACATTTTGATCTCGTTCAGGGCAAGACCATCAGCGCCAGATTCGGCGGGTATAAGATCCATGCCACATAACGGGCAATCGCCAGGTTCTGGCTGCATAATTTGCGGGTGCATGGAGCAGGTCCATAGTTGCGCTGCAGTTTCACCAGCGTGATCATGTTGGTCAGCGGCATTTTTCGATGCTGCGTTGTTATTGCCAAAAATGAGCCAGCCAACTAAAATGCCTCCAGCTACTGCGAGTAGTATATATGCGATATTTTTATTCATAATTTCTAATTGTCAATAAATTTAACACCCTGCGCTAGGGATGGTAGTGGAAATCCTTTTTGTGAGGTACGAGCAAAAAGATTGTAGCGAACAGCCCGCCTGAGCGCCCAAATTAAAATTATTTTGTTTCTAATCTTTTTATCATTTGTTTCATCTCTTCAATTTCTTTTCTCTGAGCCTTGATGATATCCTCAGCCAATTGTTTGACTTCAGGGTCTTTAATGTCAGCACGCTCACTGGTCAGGATGGCAATGGAATGATGCGGAATCATCGCTTTCATCCATAACACGTCCCCAATAATTGGTGCTTGTGCGCGCACTAAGCTTAATGCTCCAATAAATAGGGCGATGCTCCCAAATATGATAGCCATATTCTTCTTCTTATTTTGATACATATTTCGCATGGCAACAAACATAATGATGGCCATGGCAGAAATACCCAAACACGACATATAAAAACGTGTCAAGCTAAAATATACATGGTCAAAAGCGTAAGTATTCAAATACATCGTAATGTACATCGCTACAAACGAGGCTGCCAGCATACCTACAAATTTGGTGTATTGATTTTTCTTCATGTTGTGGTCTTCCATTTTGTTGTGATTTTCCATTTTCTTAAGGTTTTAGTGATTAATTAATTGATTTTGTTCTAAGTCTCAGTGCATTTGCAATTACGGATACGGAGCTAAAACTCATCGCTAGTGCAGCAATCATTGGCGAGAGTAACAGTCCGAAAAACGGGAATAAAACACCTGCCGCAATGGGAACCCCGAGCGTGTTATAGATCAAAGCAAAAAACAAATTCTGCTTAATATTGCGCATCACGGCATGACTCAAATTCCGTGCTTTTACGATGCCGTGTAAATCGCCTTTTACCAAGGTAATCATGGCGCTTTCAATGGCAACATCGGTTCCTGTGCCCATCGCAATACCCACATCACTTTTTGCAAGCGCAGGCGCATCATTAATACCATCGCCCGCCATTGCTACAACTTTGCCTTGTTGCTGTAGTTTGGTGACTTCCTTCAACTTATCTTCTGGTAGCATTCCTGCCATAAAATTGGTGAGATGCAATTCCGTTGCGACCGCTTGGGCAGTGTCATGATTATCGCCCGTAAGCATGATCACCGCGATGCCTTTGTCCTGTAATTCTTTTATGGCTTTCGCACTCGTTTGTTTGATTTTATCACTAATCACTACATAGCCCGAAACCTTGCCGTCTATAGCCAAATATGAGACGGTTTTTCCTTGCTTTTGGAACGTTTGTGCTTCAGCTTCCATTTCTGAAGAAATTGTCGCATTGGCGTGGGCCATCATTTTAGCGTTTCCTAAATCTAATTTTTCACCATTAACCGTGCCTTCTACGCCTTTTCCGGTGACCGCGCTAAACTTGTCGGTTTTTGAAATGCTGACCTTTTGTTCTTTAGCGTATTTTACCGTGGCTTCCGCAAGGGGATGCTCGCTGGAACTGTTCAAGGATGCGATACGTTGTGTAATGTCAATTTCAGATAGACTAGCACTAAAAGAGCCCATCTTTTCTACCGTGGGTTTGCCTTCTGTAATCGTGCCTGTTTTATCAACGATTAAAGTGTCCACCTTGTCCATTTTTTCTAGAGCTTCGGCATTTTTAATCAGCACCCCATTTTGCGCACCTTTACCAACACCTACCATAACGGACATTGGTGTGGCCAATCCTAAAGCACATGGGCAGGCAATAATTAATACCGCAATGGCATTGACCAAACCGTACACATAGGCTGGTTCTGGGCCCCAGATTACCCACACGAAAAAGGTTATGACGGAGATGATCACGACCACCGGCACAAAATATCCGGATACGGTATCTGCTAGCTTCTGAATTGGTGCACGACTGCGACTCGCATCATTAACCATATGTATTATTTGGGAGAGTAAGGTCTCGCTCCCCACTTTTTCGGCTTTCATTAAAAATGACTGATTGCCATTAATGGTGCCGCTGCTCACCTTATCCTCTAAGGTTTTGTTTACCGGAATCGGTTCTCCAGAAATCATCGATTCATCAACCGTGGTTTCTCCTTCAGTAATGACGCCATCCACAGGAATTTTATCACCTGGTTTAACGCGTAAAATATCGCCTTTATGAATATGATCAATGGAAACTTCTTCTTCAACACCATCAACAACTCTGATCGCTTTATTCGGGGCGAGTTTTAATAATTCCTTGACGGCAGAATTTGTTTTACTATGCGCTCTCGCTTCCAAAACTTGACCCATCAATACCAAGGTTAGAATCACTGTGGCCGCCTCAAAATAGACGTGAACCGCACCAAATTCTGTTTTAAACTGTTCAGGGAAGAAATCAGGAACTAACATCCCGAAGACACTGAAAAGCCACGCCACACCGGCACCAATGCCAATGAGGGTGAACATGTTGAGGTTCCAGGTTTGGATACTGCGATAGGCGCGTTCAAAGAACATCCAGGTAGCGTAGAATACCACAGGAATCGATAATCCGAATTGAATCCAATTCCACATTTTTTGATCCATCACCTCATACAGCGGATTGTTTGGAATCATTTCGCTCATGGCGATAAAGAAAATGGGTAGCGTGAATGCCACGGCTATCCAAAACTTCTTCAATAATTTTTTATAGGTCTTTTCTTCAGAAGACACATCGGGTTCCATCGGTACGAGATCCATGCCGCAAATAGGGCAGGCGCCATCTTCATCCTTAATTACTTCAGGATGCATCGGGCATGTCCATTGTTGGGTTGTCACTGCAGATAGATTTTGTTCTTCCACCAAATCCATTCCGCATACAGGACAATCGCCAGGTTTGTCGTAGGTTTTATCACCTTCACAATGCATAGGGCAGTAAAAGGTGCCGTTGCCATTTTTTGCAGCTTTGGCAGGAGACTTTTCAGCTGGTTTTGTGCCTAGTGGGTGAATGGTATAACTATCACCATCTTTTTTTAATGCTTTTTGAAAGGTTTTTAGGGGAATGTGAGTGGACATGGCAATAGTAGCTTCCGCTTTTTCTAAATCGACCATAGCATTGGAAACACCGTCCACTTGTGATAGTATTTGCTCTACATGGCTACGGCATCCGTTGCAAGTCATGCCTTGAATTTGATACGTGGTGACCAGGTCTCCCTTCTCATCAACCTTTGGTAGGTGAATACTATAATTACCACCATCTTTTTGAAGTGCTTTTTGAAACGTTTCGAGAGAAATATGCGACGCCATTTCTATAGTGGCTTCCGCTTTTTCTAAATCTACAACAGCATTCGTAACTCCATCCACTTTGGAAAGTGCTTGTTCAACATGACTTCTACAGCCATTGCAGGTCATTCCTTGTATGTGATATGTATGTTTCATTTTTTGTAATTAGAGTTGTGAACTAAGCGTTTCAAAAAACCATGATGGTTTTTATAAATAATTAATGTACTGACCTTCAAAGTGGATTTCTTGGTGACTTTTATCTCTAAGATTTCTTAATCGCTAATCAAGTCTGCTTAAATGAGAGAAAGGGCATTAAAAGTTATTTGTTACCGCTTTCTCTCTATTAAGTGCTTATTGTAAGCTATCCTTCAAATGGTTCATGAAATTGATGATGTTGTTAGCATCCTCTGGAGACAGAATGGCTTCTTTATGAAGATACGTGTAACTTTTTAAAGGCATTTCATCATTTTCAATTTGTTTGATTATTGAGCGTAACTTACTTTTTTTTCTTCGGTCAGAATAGGTGTCCCATTCATTAAAATTAAGTTCAGCCTTGCCTTCTTTAACATGATCTTCTAAAAACCAAGCAATGGGCTGAACTTTATTGTACCAAGGGTATGCTGTAAGGTTACTATGGCAATCATAACAGGACGCTTTCAATTTCTTCTGAATGTCAGTTGGCACGGTATTCACCAACATGAAATCAGATTGAGGTACAGTAGAGCTCTCATTTCTATCTGTAGGGAAAAATTGAATTCCTACAAATAGAATAAGAGCTATCCATGCTATGATTTTAATAACTTTCATTTAGTTAATAGTACGCTGAACTGAACCACATTTTAACATTGCGCTGCCATGGTAAGGATTTCTAATTTCTTCCTTGGTGCTTAACCATGCAGACCCACGATCGTACATTGGGCAAAACTGCTCATATAAAGTCATTTTTGTACCTGTGATAGCCACCATATCAGTGATGTCTTTGCTTAAGGTTTTAAAATGCTCACGTTGATGTTTAATATTACTTTCTGCAATATGTTCAGCATGTTCAATTGCATCCTCAATAATGTCTTTTAGTTCAGTTTGCTCGTCAGCAGAATAATTGGAACCCTCAAAAGCTTTTAATGAGTTGGTCAAGGTAGCTCCAAATTCTTTCGCTTTTTCTCCATCATCACCTACCAATGCATCCTTTAAGTTAAAATAATCCTTTAAAATAACCTCGGCTTTGGCATCTTGTTTATCAGACGTTGTTACCGCTTCTTGTGAGGCTACGGTGTTTTCAGTAGTACTTTCACTAGTTGTAGTGGCCTCAGTTTTGCTTGCATCTTTACACGATACGGTTAACATGAATGTTGCGGCAAGAGCTACGGATCCAATACTTCTTTTAATTGTTTTCATTTGTTAATTGTTTAAGGGTTGTTTTAATTTATAATTGAATACTAAGTTACATGCTTTAAAATCGCATTGACAATCCACCACCTGCGCCAAAACGGTTATCATAACTGGCTATAAGTGAAAAATCTCGTGATAGGTAATATTCTATGCCGGCATTCCAAGTGATTTCATTGTCAAAATTTTCGCCTGTTGGGAGTGGGTCTACCCAGCCAAAATCTGCTTGATATTCATAATTGCCGAAAATGGCAGTTCTTGGGAATAGTAATAGTTCTCGGCTCAAACTGATTTGTGGTCTAAGTTTGCTGTCGATTCGCACATCCAAGTTGAATAAGTATGGGGTTAAAAATCGGATCCCTGCAATGGCCGTGGTATTGATCTCGTCCAAACTATCCTCTAGTTCATTTTCTACATTGACCCCAACAAAAACTCGGAAATAATCATGTAGGTAACGCTCATAGGTTACTTCGGCTTCGAGGTTTTCATTCCAGCCATATTCCGCTGCCACGTTAAATTGATTCCGGAGATTTGAAGCCACAAAATTGAATTCGGACATATGCGACGCCACATCTAAAAGCGACCAGGTGTAATACTGATCCGCCTCATTGATTAAATGGGTTACTGGGTGTTGTTCCATCCTTGGGTCGCGAGGTGTATCATAACTCACAATACGCGCCATCCCGCTCATCATATGGTAAAGAATGTGACAGTGAAAAAACCAATCGCCGTTTTCATCGCCATCATTGCCACTAAATTCAATGGTTACTTCTTCCATTGGCGGCACATTAACCGTATGCTTTAGAGGTGAATAATCGCCATTTTCATTAATAACCCTAAAAAAATGGCCGTGGAGATGCATGGGATGGTGCATCATGGTCAGATTATTGAAAGTGATGCGGGTTACCTCACTACTCTTTATCTTTATGTTGTCGGCTTCGCTTAACGGCACCCCGTTCATACTCCAAATATAGCGTTGCATATTCCCGGTCAAATTTAACAAAATCTCTTTTACGGGAAGGTTGGTATCATAGGTGGTTTTTTCAGCCGATCTTAAATAATCGTAAGTGTATTTAGGCGCCTTGTCCATACCGTCCATATCCATACCTGAATGATCTTTTTTAGGTTGGGCATGGTCCATTTTGCTATGGTCCATGTTCTTGGTAATAGGAGAATCTTTAGGCATCCCCATGTTGTCCTGGTTCATTTTAGAATGATCCATATTTTTGGTGCTTGATGAGTCCTTAGACCTTATCATTGTGTCGTGAGCCATTTTTGAATGGTCCATAGGTTCCGTCTTATTGGCATCTTTTGGCATGGCCATGCTTCCATGATCCATTTTCATACCGTATTCTTCTTTCATTTCATGACGCTCATCTTTTTTAGGTTGGAATTTTATAGCATGGGCGCCCATTTTCATATCCATCTTTGCCATGTCTTGCATCATTTTTATTTTGTCTGGTGGACTCAAAGTTTCCGCGGGAAGCAGATTGCCCTCTCCAAAATATGCCGTTGCGGTGCCAGAACCATCTTGCGCCATGGCCTTAAATTCGATTTTCCCATCTTCAGGAATGGTGATGATAAAATCGTAGGTCTCTGCCGTTGCAATAAACGATTTGGAGCGCGTTACAGGTACCACATCCAGACCATCTGCAGATACTAATAGTGGCACTTCACCGGCAAAAGTCATCCAAAATTGAGACGACGCAGAGCCATTTATGATACGTAAACGCACCTTTTCTCCCGGCTTAAAATTTGGATATTCTTTAGAAGGTTCTCCATTAATTAAAAATGCGGGGTAATATACATCGGCTATATCAGCTCCTTCCATGCGCTGTTTCCAAAAGTTGAGTTGCGCACCAAAGGCACCACGAGCAATCACGTCATTTAAAGGTGTTGAGGTGCCTTTTTTCATTTGGTACCACTCATTGCCCCGTTTCAAATTGCGCATCACATCTTTAGGTTGCTCATTAGTCCAATCAGAAAGCATCACTACTAAATCAGTATCATACGCTAATGTTTTTTCTTTTGGATGAATGACCAAAGATCCAAACACGCCGCTTTGTTCCTGTAACATGGTATGCGAATGGTACCAATAGGTGCCGGATTGTCGCAATGGGAACTCATATTTAAAGGTGGTTCCTGGTTTAATCGGTGGCGTGGTTAAATATGGCACGCCGTCCATAAAATTGGGTAATAACAAGCCGTGCCAATGAATGGACGTTTCTACGCTCATCTCATTTGTTACGTAAATCACCGCATATTCACCTTCAGTAAATTCAAGGGTTGGCCCAGGGATACTTCCGTTGACCGTCATTGCTTTTACTGCTTTACCAGTTTTAGAAACCACAGCTTCACGGATAGTCAACCTGTGTTCTTGTACTGGTAAATTATCAACGTTACCTTCAAGCTGTTGCGCAACTGTGCCATTCAGCCCCAAAAGCGTGAGAATAAATACTAAATTTAATGTTCTCATAAGATTAGTTTTTTCAAAATTACAATTGATACTCAATACTTTGTTTCATAATCTTGGCTGATTGTTATATAATTTGGTCCAACGAGGTTCTGTCGTTTTTTTGCGCCGATTTATACTCTGATAAACTCATGCCCGTTTCTCTCTTAAATTGTCTGCTCAGATGGTTGATGTTGCTATAATTAAGCAGTTGGCTGATTTCTGTAAAATTCAATGCTTGATTTTGAATCAGCTCTTTCACTTTTTCTATTTTTAATTTGATAAAATATTTTTCTATGGTGACACTTTCGTTAGTTGAGAAAAGTTTGCTCATTTTAAAATAATCCTTGTGGAGCTTTGATTCTAAATAGGAGGATAGCTTTTGCTCAATTTGTAATGGTAAATGTTTCAACAACTGAATGAGTTCAATTTTTATTTGTTCCACTAGATGTAGTTCAGGATTGTCAATTAATGAAAACCCATTTTTATCTAATATGGACACCAAAATTTCTGTGGTGTCTGAGTCTTGAACATCCAAAGTGATTCGCCCTAATTCGATGTTCAGGAGTTCGATAGTGTGAGCATTCAGTTCATCTCGTAACACCTTAATGCAGCGATCGCAAACCATGTTTTTGATGTAGAAGTCCTTTGTCATAATTAGTGAACTAAATAGTTGATGATGGCCGACTGTACATAATACATGTTGATCGATTCAATTTGATTCAATTGAAATTTTAATTGCAACTCCTGAATATCTAAAACATCATTAAAATCGATAGTGCCTGTTTCATAATTCTTAATCAGGATGCCTTCCGCATCTTCAGCCTGCTTCAAGTTTTTTTGCTGACTGTTGAATTTTATGCGAGATTGGTTACGCTGCGAAATGGCCTTAGACAAATCGGCGGTCAACATATTCAAACGCTCATCTTTTTGCGATTGTATTTCTTGTTGTTGAAGCGCATTCTGTTTGGTTCTAGATTTATAAGTGTTATTAAAAATAGGGATGGATAAAGAGACCATTGGCATAATCATATCTTGGTAAGAACTCATGCTCATCGGGCTCTTTTCCTGATTGATATATTCTACACCAAGTCCGATCATCGGAACACTTTCCTTTAGGTTCATCAATTCTGACTGTTCAACAGATTGGTACAATTTATCATATTTGAGCAATTCAGGGTTGACCGCCAAACTATCGTAACTAAAAATGCTGTCGTTTTCTGGAATTTCCAAGGCATCTGACACTTCAACTTCAGAATCATAAGGCTTATTCAATAAGCTGTTCATTGCTGCCTGTATGCCTTTGTTCTGCTGATCTAAAACGTCAATTTCCTGTTGTAATTCGTTCTGTCTAATTTGTAATTTTAATACATCAACGGCAGATGCTTTATTGACTTCCAAAGAGGTCAGGGCAAGTCGCTCATACGTTTCTAATAGTGCAATGTTCTTCTGGAGCACGGCCTGTTTTGCTCTAATTTCATAAAGCGTGTAATACAGTTGGGAGACTGAAAGTGCCAGTTTTCGTTTGGCGATGGTCACATCCACATATTGTGCATCTGCCATCGCTGATGCATAATTTTCTCTTGAGGTGATGGTACCAAACCAAGGCAGCATTTGCATTACAGAAACTCTAAAACGTTCCATAGGCATCTCTACTTCTGGCGCTATGGCCATCACACCAAAATTAAACTCGGTGTTAGGTAAGCTATTGACTTCCTTGATTTTTTCAGTAGCGATTTTGTATTGTAAATCCACTTTCTGAATCTCAGGGTTGTTGGCAATGGCTTCTTCAATATACGATTGCAAATCTTGACCATAACTGTTCAATGACGACAGGCCAAATGCAAAGCAGATAAAGAGGATGATATATTTATTCTTGTTGCTCATTATTCAGTAATTAGTGTTTTTGATTCCTTTTTAAGTAGTCTTTTTGCTTCACGTTCTTTTTTCCAACTGTAGAGAACAGGAACCAAGAAGTAAGAGGTCGTGTCTATCAACATCCCGCCAAAAATAGGAATGGCCATTGGGATCATGATATCGCTTCCTTTTCCTGTTGAGGTCAATACCGGTAATAAAGCCAGCACCGTAGTCACTGTGGTCATTAAACACGGGCGAATTCTATTGCCTGCGGCTTCTAAAGTAGCGCGTCTAATGCCTTTTTTATCGGTTGGTTGCTCTCTGTCAAACGTTTGGGTGAGGTATGTGGCCATGACCACGCCATCATCGGTAGCAATACCAAAGAGGGCAATAAAACCGACCCACACCGCGACACTCAAGTTGATGGTTTTCATATTGAATAAGTCGCGCATGTTTTCTCCAAAAATGCTGAAATTGAAGAACCAATCCTGACCATACAACCAGATCATGATGAATCCGCCAGCAAAAGCTACCGTGATTCCCGTAAACACCATTAGCGACGTCGTCACTGAACGGAATTGGAAATAGAGAATAACAAAAATAATTAATAGGGCTAAGGGGACGACCACGGCCAATGTCTTTTCGGCGCGCAGTTGGTTTTCATAAGTTCCCGTAAATCGGTAACTGATGCCTTGCGGCACTATCAAGTCGCCATTATCAATGTGTTTTTGAATGAGCGCTTGGGCATTTTCTACCACATCAACTTCTGCAAATTCGTCCAATTTGTCAAATAGTACATATCCGATTAAGAACGTGTCTTCACTTTTAATAACCATAGGACCTTTTTCATATCTGATATCTACCAACTCGCCTAATGGTACTGGGCTTCCTTTTTCAACAGGAACGTGGATGTTTTTAATGTCCTCCGGATTAGAACGCAACTCACGCGGATACCGCACACGTACACCGTAGCGCTCACGGCCTTCTACCGTTTGGGTAAGCGGCATGCCGCCCACCGCAATCTGTAGTATTTCCTGAACCTCCATAATGGTGATGCCATAACGTGCCAATTGCTCTCTTTTGATATCGATCAGCAAATACGGTTTTCCAACAATACGGTCAGCAAACACGGCTTGTTCCTTGACGCCTTCAGCTTGTTTTAAAATGCCTTCCAGTTCCATCCCAAAAGCCTCAATTTGCTCTAAATTCTGACCTTTTACTTTGATACCCATTGGTGCACGCATCCCGGTTTGTAACATTACCAATCGGGTTTCTATAGGCTGTAATTTCGGTGCTGAAGTCACACCAGGAATTTTGGTCACGTTTACAATTTCGTTCCAAATATCATTCGGACTATTGATTTCTGGCCGCCAGTTTCTAAAATACTCGCCATCATCATCTTGTATAAGATCTTTGTCTGCTACTGTTGCTGCTGAGGAAAGAATTTTGTTGTTACGTGCGTTTTCCAGGGCTTCTTCACTCACATCGCTATTGGGATTAAGAAATAGTGATTTGTTTTTCATTACATATAATCCGTCGTCATTAACTTGATAGCGCTGTCTGTCGCCATCAGCATTTCGCATGTACTCCGACTTGTAATTGATCACATTTTCGTACATGGAAAGTGGCGCAGGATCAAGTGCCGATTCTGTTCTTCCTGCCTTTCCGACCACTGTTTCAATTTCTGGGATGCTCGCCACAGCCATGTCGAGTTGTTGTAAAACCCGTTTATTTTCTTCAACACCGGCGTGAGGTAGGGAGGTAGGCATTAATAAAAACGACCCTTCATTAAGTGCTGGCATAAATTCCTTTCCGGTATTGCGCATAATCACAACGCCTAAGACCAAAACTGTTGTTGGGATAATTAAAAAGAGTAATCTATTTTGAAGTGCCCAGCTTAAAATAGCATGGTAATACCTCTGGAAAATGGAGAACACGCCAAGCAATCCGAAGCAAATAATGGCTACAAAAATCAAGTTCATGATGATGCTGCGATCAAATCCGAGCGGTCGCCAATATTCAGCTAGTAAAACGACAATCGCTATAACTGAAATGATAATTTTAATCAGATTGGCACGCTTTTCAGTAACCACATTTCGGATACTTAAAATTCCTACAATACCAAATGCCATTAAAATGCTTCCAAGCCAAAAGCTGTAAGCAATTGCGGTTATACCCAGAATTATAAGAACGCCATTCATGATGTATTTGGAGCGCTCCATAATGTTGCTCTTTCTGAATAAAAATGCAGCAAATGGCGGAATTAAGAACAGTGCCACAACCAAGGACGCGGATATCGCCATGGTTTTGGTAAATGCTAACGGGCGGAATAATTTGCCTTCAGCCCCGATCATTGTAAACACTGGAACAAAACTGATAATTGTGGTTAACACCGCAGTTAATATAGCTCCAGATACTTCAGTGGTGGCATTGTAAATGATTTCGTTGGTAGTGTATTCGGTGCCATCTTCGCGGAGGCGTAATTTTTCAGTTTCGATGTGTCGGATCATGTTTTCGGCGAGAATCACGCCTACATCCACCATGGTGCCAATAGCAATCGCAATACCTGAAAGGGCTACAATATTGGCATCTACATTAAACAGTTTCATCGTAATAAACACCATCAATACGGCTACGGGTAATAATCCTGAAATAAGAATGGAGGCCCGTAAGTTGAAGACCATCACGATTATCACCAAAATGGTGATCAGGATTTCAAGAATAAGGGCTTCGTTGAGCGTGTATAAGGTTTCCTGAATCAGTTCAGAACGATCGTAGAATGGCACAATAGTGATTTGTGAGGTGCGTCCATCCGATAACGTTTTACTTGGTAGTCCGGAAGATAAATCTGCAATCTGATCTTTAACATTATTGATAACTTCTAATGGATTGGCACCATATCTGGCAACAACAACGCCACCTACCACTTCAGCGCCTTCTTTGTCTAGAATGCCGCGTCTGGCTTGTGGCCCTAGGTTGACATTGGCAATATCCTTGATTCTGATAGAGGTGAAATTTTCTGAAGTCACCACCGCATTTTCGATATCTTCAACAGATTTGACATAACCCAGACCACGCACTAAATATTCTGCCTGATTAATTTCCAAGGTCTGCGCTCCAATATCTTGATTGCTTTCCTTGACCGCTTTTACGATAGCGCTCAAGCCGATATTATACTGACGCATCTTTTCAGGGTCCACATCAATTTGATATTCCTGAACATACCCACCAATGGAGGCTACTTCAGAAACACCACTTGCAGAAGACAGTCCGTATTTTACGTAATAATCTTGAATACTGCGCAACTCATGAAGATCCCAACCGCCAGTAACGTTACCCTCTTTGTCACGACCTTCTAAAGTGTACCAAAATACCTGACCTAAGCCAGTTGCGTCCGGTCCTAAAGCAGGATTCACATCATCAGGTAATAGATTGGCAGGAAGTGAATTTAGCTTTTCAAGGATCCGGCTCCGTGACCAATAAAATTCAACATCTTCTTCAAAAATGATATAGATGCTCGAAAAACCGAACATTGAAGAACTACGAATGGTTTTTACGCCTGAAATTCCTAACAACGAGGTTGTAAGGGGGTAGGTAATTTGGTCTTCAATATCTTGAGGAGATCGCCCGTCCCATTTAGTAAAGACAATTTGTTGGTTTTCTCCAATATCCGGAATGGCATCTACGGACACAGGGTCAGATGGTAAGAAGCCAGTATTGATATCAAAAGGCGCATTGACCAACCCCCAACCAACGAATAACGTTAAGAGTAGTACAGCGACTAATTTATTTTCTATAAGAAATTTGATGCTTTTATTGAGCATAGGTGGTAATTATTAGACAGTTAAACAAAGCGTTTGCGTTAGGTCTACAGAAATAGAACTAACAAAACGTGCCCAAAACGTAATGACGTCGGGCTTGTTTTCCTGATGGGTATCAGGACTGACTAATAAATCAAATTAAAAAGGTCTGGTGCAGCACTTGCACATCCCGTTCAATAAAAGGGGGTGCATAATCTACAAACGGAATACTGTTAGTTTCAGTTCCTTCAAACAGACTGCTGTAAGAATAGGTGAATGCCGCAATAAATACATATTGCTCCAAAGTTAACGTATCGAAAGACACTTTGAGGTCATCTTGACCCTCCTTAACAATTTGCTTGTCGGTACAACATGATTTTACAGCAAGATCTGGATTTTCACAACTTGTACTGACCGGCAGTTTTTCCATGCCACAAGTTTCGACTTGCTGCATAAATGAAAAATCGACCAAAGTATCTCCACAATAATGAATATCAACAGCAAATGACGAGGTCGTCATGAGGACGACTGCAGCCATAAAAAAAGCCATGGATTTTTGTAAAAATTGTATCATACGTTGCAAAATTACTGAATTTATGAACACGGTTCTGTTTTTTTAACGAATTGTTAAATATTAACTCATGAAATTATAAAGAATTTCTAGATATATCGTGCCTGCAACTGAAGCTGATTTAATTTTTAAGGTGATCTATAAGTCATTATATAATTGATTCGCTTCTCTTAAAATCAGTGCTGTTAAATTATCCTTAAACTCATCGTTGAATCGATGGCGCCCTATGTTTTCTTTCGTTCTAATTAGTATATTCGCTTTCCTATCATTAAATTTTTAATTATGACGTATTTAAAAAATAGCATGTTGCTCATGTTATTCGCTTTTTCCTTGTCGGTAGTTGCTCAAGAAGCAGTAAAGAACAATCAGCATTTATTTGACAATGTGTCTTATCGCCAAGGCAATACCTACCGCACGGCTTCAGGCAAACCTGGGCCAGAATATTGGCAAAATTCAGCCGATTATAATTTGGAAATAGCCCTAGACGATAAAAACCACACCGTTTCTGGTACCGTTACCATTGATTATACCAACAACAGTCCAGAAGCTTTAGAGTTTATTTGGTTGTATTTGGAGCAAAACCGCTTTACGGAAACGTCTCGAGGCACCTTAACGACTTCGGTTTTAGGAAGCCGTTACGCTGGTGATGTTGAAGGCGGATTTGAATTGTCAAATGTATCCGCAAAAACGGAATCAGGAACCTCTTCGAAATATCTGGTGACCGATACCCGCATGCAACTTTTTCTTGACAAACCTTTAGCTACCAATGGCGGGAAAGTATCTATAAGTATGAATTTCAAATTTAAAGTTCCGGTGGAGGGCATGGACCGCATGGGCCGATTGGAAACTGAAGCGGGAACTATTTACGCATTGGCGCAATGGTATCCACGTGTAGCGGTTTTTGATGATGTGACGGGTTGGAATACAGAACCGTATTTAGGAGCAGGGGAGTTCTATTGCGAATACGGAACTTTTGATGTGAAAATTACGGCTCCGGCTAATCACACGGTCGTGTGTTCTGGGATTTTACAAAACCCGAAAGAGGTGCTTACAAAAACGCAGCAAGAGCGTTTTGCAAAGGCAGAAAAAAGCGATGAGACCGTATATATTATCAAGCCTGATGAGGTTGGCAAACCTGCGTCGCAAGCAAAACCTAACGGCACGCTGACCTGGCATTATAAAATGGAAAATACGCGTGATGTGGCTTGGGCTTCATCAAAAGCATTTATTTGGGATGCTGCACGTATGCATCTTGGTAACGGCAAAACAGGGATGGCGCAATCCGTATATCCTAAAGAGAGTGCAGGTAAGGCAGCTTGGACGCGTTCAACTGAATTCACAAAGGCCTCTGTAGAATTTTATTCCACGACCTATTTTCCTTATCCTTATTACAATGCCATTAACGTAGCGGCAAGTGTGGGCGGAATGGAATATCCTGGGGTTAGTTTTTGTCATTATCAAAGTGTGGGCGAAGATTTATGGGGTGTTACAGATCATGAGTTTGGACACAATTGGTTCCCGATGATTGTGGGAAGTAATGAGCGTCTTTACCCTTGGATGGATGAAGGTTTTAATACATTTATCAACCATTACAGCACGGCAGCCTTCAACAATGGCGAATTTTCTACCTCAATAGATAAGCCTCGTAATTTGGTGAATTATCTTACCTATGATAAAAGAGAAGGTATAGATACCGCTCCAGATGTTGCCAATGCAAGAAACTTGGCCTATACTGCCTATTACAAACCGGCATCTGGATTATTTATGCTTCGCGAGTACATTTTAGGACCTGAGCGTTTTGACAATGCTTTTAAGAGCTATATCCAACATTGGGCCTACAAACATCCACAACCTAATGACTTTTTTAACCATATGGAAAATGTAGCCGGAGAAAACTTGTCCTATTTCTGGAAAGGATGGTTTTATGGTACTGGTAATATTGATATGGGAATTGCTGCCGTGGAGGAATATCAAGGGAACTACTTGATTACTGTTGAGAATACTGGAGAAATTCCGATGCCTGTAGAACTTCAGGTGGTTTATACGGATAATACTACCGAAAATGTAAGACTTCCTGTTGAAATTTGGCAGCGTGGAAATACGTGGAGCCACTTATTAAAAACGACTAAAAGCGTACAGCGCGTCGTTTTAGATCCGAATAAAATGCTAGCAGATGTCAATATGTTAAATGATACTTGGAATAAATTGTAAGTTTAAAGTTATAAATCATTGTTGTACGAAAAAGAAGCAAGACCCTGCCTCACCGGCAGGCAGGCGCT
>Ga0114916_1000214_pt1 | contig 42827 bp, 41 predicted proteins | sample MalvirAntarct_66_FD_83501 | JGI IMG/M metagenome (GOLD analysis project Ga0114916, IMG submission 83501) | Marine viral communities from the Global Malaspina Expedition - Malaspina viral metaG Antarct_66 | ecosystem: Environmental > Aquatic > Marine > Oceanic | place: West Anvers Island... | reverse complement strand
GCGCAGCGAAGCGACTGGCAAAACGCGCACGCGTCTGTGGCGTTAACCCAATCTCAGGCACTAAAATAAGCACTTGCTTGCCAGCCTCCAATACTGCTTGCATGGCTTGTAGATAGACTTCAGTCTTGCCACTACCGGTAATGCCATTTAATAAAAAGCCCGTGTAGCATTTGGATTCATGTGCAGCAACAATCGCTGCAACGGCAAGCTGTTGCTCATCATTAAGATCAAGGGGCATTTTTGCCAATTTGACAGGAGTAGGTGCTTGTTTTGGTTGAATATAGCGTTCAATCAAACCCTTATCTTCTAGTGTTTTTAAAAAAGCACGCGCCATACCTTCTAATAGTAGTACATCTTCACTTGCACCATGTTGACCATGTAGCTTTAGCATATCAAACTGCTGCTTTTGCTTTTTGGCGTTAGTACGAAAGTCGTCATCAGTGATATGTGGCAGAATTCGCCAATGGGTAATGAGTAAATCTAGTGGTTTACCTTGACGAACCAAGGTGGGCAAGATGACCGCTAACACCTCACCAAGCGGATAATGATAATAACGCGCAAGCCAATAGGCGAGCTTTAGCATACTGTTATCTAAAATAGACTCAGCATCTAAACACTTATTAATGGGTTTCAGCTTATTGAGTGGTACGCTGGTATCCGCTTGAGCAATATGAGCAACCACGATTCCGATTAAAGTCTGACGACCAAAAGACACCTCAACACGACTGCCAATTTTCGGCAGTTGTATTGAGCTATTGTTTGGCGAAGCATTTGGCAAAGCACTTATATCGGACGGTAGGCTATAGTCAAATACCCGATAAAGGGGCACGGGCAGAGCAACTTGTACCAACATAAAAAGGCTTCGCAGTTTGATTAAGTCAATATGAAATAAAAATAAAGAGGGAGAGATGAATAAGCTTAGCATGAGGCTAAGCTTATGGTGATTCAATATGAAATATTGTTATTCAAGCAGTATTGAATATCTAACTTATTCAATATAGAGAATAGACTCAATTTCGACCACGCCACCTTTAGGCAATGCCGCTACTTGCACCGCTGCGCGGGCAGGATAAGGTTCAGTCAAATTAGCCATAAATACTTCGTTTAATGCTGCAAAATCATTTAAATCAGTTAACGATACATTGAATTTGACCACGTCATTTAAGCTGCCACCAGCAGCTTCACAGATGGCTTTGATGTTTTCAAATACTTGCTTCGCTTGTGCATCAAACCCTTCTTTTAGTTCCATGGTGATAGGGTCAAAACCTAGCTGACCTGAAATATAAACAGTATTGCCAACTTTTACCGCTTGTGAGTAAGTGCCAACGGCTGCAGGTGCTTTATCCGTTTGGATGGTTTGACGTGTCATGATATATCCTTATCATATTTTTTTGTGTTTGATGTGCTAAAGCTATTTTCTAAAAGTTAGTAGAAGTGTTTAGCACGATTAAAAGTTTTACACATTTCAAAATCATCTATGTGTTAAGAGATAATTTAAAAGGCATATATTTTAACAGTTATGATGATAAAAGTATTTATAGTTGATATAAACGCATAATATTGGGGAAACCAAGTAAGGAGCGTAGTTCACGAATACCTTGGGCTAAGTGATTGCGACTACGAACAACAATATGAATGATAGTATCATTGCTACGTACGTCGACCTTTTCAACCCCTATATTTAACTGCCGCAGATTATAAATAACTTTACTGATTTGCTCGTCGCTCAGTGCTATAGACAGTTTTAAATAAGCAGGAAAACGAATTTTATTATCGTGATCTTCTGAGTCACTTTGCTTGATCGCCTTATCATTGCGCCAACGTAATTGGATGACTTGATAGGGATTGTCTTTACGAATATCGTCTAGTGAAAAGCACTTGTGTCGATGCACGACCAGACCATGACGGGATAAATGTCCAACGATAGGATCACCATAAATCGGATGGCAACAATTGGCAAAATCAAGCTCAACGCCTGAAGCATTGACGATCAGTTGCTGTGGTTGGGTCATGTCATCGATACGTTCTTGCGATTGGATATCACAGACTTCATCGCTAAACAAACGCGTGACCACGAGTTGCGGTAACAACGTACCGGAGCTTATTTGCTCAAATAGCGCTGATTTCTCAGTCAGTCCACGCCATTCTGTTAGATTCTTCCAGTCACTATCAGTTAGGTCATCCAAGCTTTTTTGATAGGTTTTTAGCGCGCGATCTAGTGCTTGCCTACCATGGTGCTGCTTATCAGCCGCCGATAAATCTTTGAACCAACGCAAAATCTCTACACGGGCTTTATTAGTAACCACAAACCCAAGCCATTCTGCTTTTGGCTCAGAATGGCTATTAACCTCGATTTCTACTAACTGTCCATTTTTGACTACCGTCCCAAGCTTGGCATGTTTTTTATCAATATTAGCGCCAACCGCGACATTGCCAACCATCGGACCAACGGCATAAGCAAAGTCTAGCGCAGTCGCACCTTGTGGCAACTCATAAGCGCGACCTTGCGGGCTATAACAGATAATTTTGCTAGAATGCAGGTAATCCATCAGCTCATTAATGGTTGATACCGCGGTGGCAAAATCAGGATTGCCTTCGTTTAAACAGTCCTCATCGACCAAATCTTTCATATTGCGTAATGACGCCTGAATGACTGATTGACTGACATCAGAGGCATGCTCTGCACCAATGACACCAAGCCTTGCGGCACTTTGCATCTGCTTAGTCAAAATCGTTACTTTAACAAAATCATTGTCGCGCTCGTAGATAAGCGTCAGCGATTGATTGCCGCCAGGTAAAGGTCTGCGGATATTGTCCGCGATATGACTGTCCGCAATTTGATATTTTTTAATGAGATAGTAGGCAAGTTTGTCACAAGCTTCGATATTGTCTAGCACAATCTCAAACGCGTAATGGCGTAGCAGTGCATTAATCTCGCCGCGATTACGGAAAAATTGCCGGAAGATAACCACGCGATTGTCTAAGACTTTAACCATGCCATCAAGATCAAGATTATTGAGGACAATACTTAAATAACGATGAATGGCTTCTCTCTGAAAGTTGCGTCCAAGCCCATGTTGTAGCAATTTATCAGAGATCTTGTTATACATCTCAGAGTTAAGATTGCGATAACAAAGTACCTCGATATAATCAGCAATATCGTTGAGACCCATGAGCCGTGCAAAGGGCACATAAAAGTCTAAAGTTTCTTGAGCGGTGGTACGTTGTTTTTCAGGACGTACCGCATCTAGGGTCGACATATTGTGCAAACGGTCAGCAAGCTTGATAATCAATACACGTGGGTCTGCGAGGGTAGCCGTTAGGATTTTATGAAAGGTCGCCGCTTTATTTTCTTGTTTATTATGCGTCGATGATTTTAATTTGGTCACACCATCGACCAGCCTAGAAACCACTTTGCCATAACGCTGCTCTATCTGCTCATCGCTCACTTCCGTATCTTCAACCGTATCATGCAAAATTGCCGCAATGATGGTATCTCGATCTAAGCGAAAGCCGGCTAGTATCTCAGCGACCGCAATCGGATGCGTGATATAAGGCTCTCCTGACTTGCGCTTGTCTTTAATATGCGCAACATCACCGAACTCACAGGCATCAACAATATCACGGCGTTCAGCGCCCGTGAGGTAACCTACTGAACGCAGCAGGTTATATTGAGCGTCATCAACTAACGGATGACTGAGTTTGGGCAAGTTTTGAATCATAAAGTCACGATCCTATGTTCTTTTACCTGCTTAAATGATGATTTAGCAAGGTAAAGAATGGCTGAATAAATGCTGAGCTATTGATATAGAGCTTAAGAATAAAGCTGAAAATTGGGCAGACTACCCTCTAATTAATCGTAAATCGCCGCCAATGTCAACCGCTAAGCAATAAGCTAGTGTAAAAACTGGAGAATTCTTACTTAAGGTTAGGTTTTAAAAGCCAAACGGTTACTAAAACAGTAAAGCCAGTATCATTACAACCAAAAAACCACAGCCTATGCTGTGGTCTCTATCGTCAGTCAATACTCGTATGCTTGCTAAATTCATACTTTTTACGGTAATTTATTAGAAGCTATGATCGCCTGACAATGCTAGATCTAACGAGCTAGTAGCAAAGTTATGCTCTGGCTGATTTAAAATATCACGGGTAATTTTACCAGCAGCGATTTCACGTAATGCCAATACTGTTGGCTTGTCGTTATCAACATCAACCAACGGCTCTGCGATGCCTTTAGCCAACTGACGTGCGCGCTTGCTTGCGACCAGAACCAGCTCAAAGCGATTATCAACATTATCCAAACAATCTTCAATCGTCACTCGTGCCATAAATAGCTACCTCGGTTGTTTTTACTGGTTGCGAGCATGGCACGCCACTCAATAAAAATAATATCAAAAATATAAAGGGGGATAGCTAGACATTATAGCATTTTTTGCTTGCAGGCGTAATTGCTTTTTGCTTGTCTGCTGATAACTATTTTCAAGATGAAGCATTAAGACATATCAACGCTTTATTTACTCGTCTACTGTATTGCTAAGTAGATTGGTAATCGTGCGCTGATAACGCTGCTGTTGACGCTTTAGAGTCTGTCTATCGGCAACGATAATTGCTTTAAGCTCAGTTAAAGCAACCTCAAAACTGTCATTAATAATGACATAGTCAAAATTGACGTACTGCGCCATCTCATTAACAGCACCAGCCAAACGCTGCTCGATCACCTCCATACTGTCCTGTCCACGCGTTGATAAGCGTTGACGTAAAGTGGCAATACTTGGCGGTAAAATAAAAATCATGATGGCATCGGTAAAGATTTTTTTGACTTGCAGCGCCCCTTGCCAATCAATCTCTAAGATAACATCAACGCCTGCTTCTAACTGCGTGCGCACACTTCGCTCTGAGGTGCCGTAGTAATTGCCAAACACTTCAGCGTGTTCTAAAAACTTATTTTCAGCCACAGCGGTCACAAAATTATCGACGTCAGTAAAATGATAATGATGACCATCAATCTCGCCTGGGCGCGGCGTGCGTGTGGTGTGTGAAACACTGACAGTCAAGTCATTGGTGGTGGCAAGTAGTTGCTTTACCAGTGAGGTCTTGCCCGTACCTGAGGCGGCGGTGATAATAAATAATGAACCTGTCATACAGTGTGTCCTAGTGAATTGTGTCTTGATAAATAAACAAAAGTATTCGAATTAATATAAAAGGCTGGTAAAAAGAAAAAACACCATCATCTATGGTGGTAAAAATATTAATCGATGCCTCATTATAAACTGCTTTAAAAGCAAATTATGCTAAAGTAGGCTATTGATTTTATCCCAACTTTTGAATAAAAGTTTCGCTGGCTTAAGCTTTAAGCCTAGGCTTTTATATAAATTATCTAATGATAGGCCTTCTTATGCAAATTTATCTTGCCAATCCACGTGGATTTTGTGCTGGTGTGGATCGCGCGATTGCGATTGTCAACGAAGCACTGTTACGTTTTGAGCCACCCATTTATGTCCGTCACGAAGTGGTACACAATAAATTCGTGGTCTCAGATCTTGCCAACCGCGGCGCTGTTTTTGTCGAAGAGCTGCATGAAGTACCGGACGGCTCTATTGTTATTTTTTCCGCTCATGGGGTTTCAAAAGCCGTTGAAGATGAGGCAGAGCGCCGTGATTTGACGGTGTTTGATGCCACTTGTCCTTTGGTCACTAAAGTGCATATCGAAGTCGCTAAGTTTGCGCAGGATGGTATGGATGCGGTATTGATTGGACATGCGGGACATCCTGAAGTAGAAGGCACTATGGGACGCTTTAACCACCGTCATGGTGGACAGATTCATCTGGTCGAAAACGAGACCGATGTCGAAGCTTTGAGCGTACAAGATGCTGAGCGTTTGGCATTTGTGACCCAAACGACTTTATCGATGGATGATACCGCGCGCGTGATCGATGCGCTACGTGAAAAATTCCCGCATATCCAAGGTCCGCGCAAAGACGATATCTGTTATGCCACTCAAAACCGTCAAGATGCGGTCAAAGATTTGGCCAGTCGCTGTGAGGTGGTTTTGGTGGTTGGTTCACCCAACTCATCAAACTCTAATCGTTTGCGCGAATTGGCAGAGCGCATGAATTGCCGTGCTTATTTGATTGATAATGCCACTGAAATGGATGTAAATTGGTTTGATGGTATACAAAGTGTAGGCGTGACTGCTGGGGCTTCAGCGCCTGAAGTATTGATTCAAGAGGTACTACAGCAGCTGCAAGATTGGGGTGGCGATTTGCCAAGCGAGCTGTCGGGTATTGAGGAAAATGTTACCTTTAGCTTGCCAAAAGCGTTACGGATTCCAATGACTCAAGTTGGCAAATAAAATAAGAGAGCTTTATATATAGCGTTAGATAGGTGACGTAAAATGAAAAAGCAGAAAAAAAGATTTGTGTTGGCAGAAGCCAGTCTTGATGAGATCAACAAGCAATTAAAGATCAATACATTTACGATTGTCATCCTGATAGGGATGCTGATGTTAAATGCAACCCAGTTTATGAGAGACTACAGTCTGTTATATGGCGCGCTTATTGCTGTTATGGTTTTTCTATTATTTATAATGGCCAAAAGCCGCACGCTGCTGACGGTGCAAAAACAAGCCCTTATGCGCTAAACAAAGAAAGCCTACTTTTATACATAATTCATATATTTTAAAAAGCATTCGAGGACATTCATGTCAGCTTATTACACCTTTATAAAACGTGAGCAGCAAGCAGATGGTAGTAGTGTTGCTTATTATCAGCCAACCAAGCACGCCCAAGGCGCTTGGAACGAGCATGAGCAACATATGGCGCCAGCCACTGGCTTGCTCACTGCTGAATTACAAAGTTTTGTACCACAAGAAAATATGCGTATTGCTCGTATCAGCTTGGATATTTTAGGACTGATACCGCTCGATGATTTTACTGTCACCACGCGATGTATTCGTCCGGGTAGAAGCATTGAGCTTATCGAAGCGGTGATGAGCAGTCGTGGTCGCGATGCCATCATTGCGCGTGCATGGCGCCTTATTACTCAAGATACCAGTGTCATTGCAGGGCTTGAGGATCAAAAATCCATGCATAAGCCTGAAGTATTACCCGTTTGGGATGGTATGAAAGGCTGGCCCGGCGGTTTCATTGAAAGTGTACGTCTAGTCGCTGAACCTGACCGTCGTCCTGGTAAGGGTATGGTATGGATGACCAACGATATCGATATGGTAGAGGGTATGCCTACCCATGACATGGTGCATTTATTGGGCATGGCGGATACCGCCAACGGGGTTGTACCAAGGCTTGGACTGGGGTTGGCAAAATTGGAATGGATGTTCCCGAATACTGATTTGCAAATTCATATGCACCGCGCGCCGCAAGGTCGTTGGCTTGGCATTGAAGCGGTGCAGCAGTACGGTACTGATGGAATAGGCGTTAGCAGTGCGATATTACATGATACGCAAGGACCTTTTGGTCGTAGTGAGCAAATTCTGACCATTCGTCCGATGCCGCGCTAATGCAAAGATGTATCCAATAGGTAGTCATTGTTTGAGATCGCCCTATGAATGAAAGGCATTTGGATGAGTTAGACAATATTTTGAGTAATTCTGAAAAACAAAACGAAAGCATGTAATTAATTAATTATACAAATCTATGCTAATCGGTTATAATGGTGTCTAACAAGGCTAGATCACTGTACTTACAGGTTACTATGAATAAAAATAGCCGTTTTTCAGAAACATTTACAATTATTCTGGATATATTATTAGAGGCGTATTCAGAATAGTTTTTGTACTTTCATCCATTTGCTATCCAAAGGAATATGATTATGAGCGACAACAAGAGCGACAAAAACTGTCCCTATGCACCGACCCAATTGACGATGAGCAACGGCGCACCAGTTGCTGACAATCAAAACAGTCTCACTGCAGGCAAGCGTGGTCCATTATTAGCACAAGATATCTGGCTAAATGAAAAGCTAGGCAACTTTGCCCGTGAAGTGATTCCAGAGCGCCGCATGCACGCTAAAGGCTCAGGCGCATTTGGTACTTTTACCGTGACCAATGACATCACTAAATATACCCGTGCGGATATTTTTAGCGAAGTGGGTAAGCAAACGGAAATGTTTGCGCGCTTTAGTACCGTCGCAGGTGAGCGCGGCGCGGCTGATGCCGAACGCGATATTCGTGGCTTTGCTTTGAAATTCTACACCGAAGAAGGTAATTGGGACATGGTGGGTAATAATACGCCTGTGTTCTTCTTACGTGATCCGCGCAAATTCCCAGATTTAAACAAAGCTGTCAAACGTGATCCACGTACCAATATGCGTTCGGCGACCAACAACTGGGACTTTTGGACTTTATTACCTGAAGCATTACATCAAGTCACCATCGTTATGAGTGATCGCGGTCTGCCAGCCTCGTACAGAAATATGCATGGTTTTGGCTCGCACACGTATAGTTTTTGGAATGAAGCCAAAGAACGTTTCTGGGTCAAATTCCATTTCCGCACGCAACAAGGCATCAAGAACTTGACCGATGCAGAAGCGGCAGAGGTGGTTGGTTCGGATCGTGAAAGTCATCAAAAAGACTTGTACGATGCCATCGAAAATGGTGACTTTCCAAAGTGGAAAATGTATGTGCAAATCATGCCAGAAGCTGAGTCTGATACCGTTCCTTATCATCCGTTTGACTTGACCAAAGTATGGCCAAAAGGGGATTATCCACTGATTGAAGTGGGTGAGTTTGAATTAAACAAAAACTCTGACAACTACTTTGTCGATGTGGAACAAGCAGCATTTGCCCCAAGTAATTTAGTACCGGGTATCAGCGTTTCACCGGATAAAATGCTACAAAATCGCTTGGTTAACTATGCCGATGCTCAGCGTTATCGTGTTGGTGTCAATCATCAGCAAATTCCGGTGAATAAGCCGCGTTGCCCTGTGATGAGCAATCATCGTGATGGTCAAGGCCGTGTCGATGACAACTATGGTGGTCGTCCGCATTATGAACCAAACAGCTTTAGCCAGTGGCAAGAGCAGCCTGATTATGCTGAGCCACCATTAAAAATTGACGGCTATGCGGCGCATTATGATTTCCGTGAAGACGATAACGATTATTTCAGTCAACCGAGAGCGTTGTTTAATTTGATGAGTGCTGAGCAACAACAAGTGCTATTTGAAAATACAGCGAACAATATGGCGGGTGTGCCGGACTTTATTCAGTATCGCCACATTCGCAACTGTAACTGGTGTGATGCTGCTTATGGCGAAGGCGTTGCCAAAGCATTAGGCTTAACGGTTGAAGATGCGATGAATGCTCGTGAGTCAGATCCAGCGCTGCATTTACCTAGCTGTTTATAGTTGATAGCTTTATCTAAAAACGTATTACTAAATCTATTTGCTAAACCTATTATCGATATAACGACACCGCCTTAGGAAACTAGAGCGGTGTTTTTTATTGAAACAAGTTTTTACGCTTGAAATTTTCTCCCGCGCCCCTATTAGTATAAACAGCTTAGCGGTGTTCAAAACGTGAGCTCTCTAATATTCATTGATTAAGTTTCGTTTGAGTACTGCTATCTTATAATAAGTTTTTAACATAAATTGAAGGAGTTTTTTATGAGTGAACAGAACCCAGTTGATAACCAAAAAGTTGATAGCATCAATGTTAATAAAAGCAGCCCAGAATTAAAAAAACATACCTTCGAAGCAGAAGTAGCTCAATTATTGCATCTAGTCACCCATTCTCTATATTCTAATTCTGATATTTTTGTCCGTGAGCTGGTTTCAAACGCCTCTGATGCCTGTGATAAATTGCGCTTTGAAGCGAACAATGATGACAGCCTTTATGAAGATGATGGCGAGCTAAAAATTCGCATTGCTGTCGATGAAGATGCCCAAACCATCACCTTTACCGACAACGGTATCGGGATGAACGAAGCCGATGCCATCGAAAACTTAGGTACGATTGCCAAATCTGGCACTAAAGCATTTTTAGACAAGCTGTCTGAATCACAGAAGCAAGATGGTCAGTTGATTGGTCAATTTGGGGTTGGCTTTTATTCGGGCTTTATCGTTGCCGATACTATCAGTGTTGAAACTCGCAAAGCTGGCGAACCTGCGGATAAAGGCGTACGCTGGGTATCAGATGGTACGGGTAGCTTTACTGTTGAGCCTATCACGAAAGCGACGCGTGGCACTGCCATTACTTTGCATTTAAAAGAGCAATATAGTGAGGGCGAAGACAGCTATTTAGACCGTGGCAAAATTAAGCAGTTGGTTAATAAATACTCAGACCATATCAGTCTGCCGATTCAGATGCGTAAAGAGGTCTGGCAAGAAGATGAGGTTGAAGAAGGCAGTGACACGCCTGCCAATGGTCAAATGGTCTTAACAGACGAATGGGAAACCATTAATAAAGCCAGTGCCTTATGGACACGTTCAGCCTCTGAGATTGAAGATGAAGAGTATATCGATTTTTATAAAAATATCACCTATGACATGGACGCGCCACTAGCATGGACGCATAACCGTGTCGAAGGTCGTGTTCAGTATACGCAGCTATTGTATATTCCTAAAAAAGCCCCTGTAGATTTGTACACTCGTGAGCAGCAGCATGGTCTAAAGCTTTATGTTAAGCGCGTCTTTATTATGGACGAGGCAGAGCAGCTGTTGCCAATGTACCTGCGTTTCGTCAAAGGGGTCATCGATTCAGCCGACTTGCCATTGAACGTCAGCCGCGAGCTACTACAAGAGTCGCGTGATGTAAAATCTATCCGCGATGGTAACGCGCGTCGTATTTTGACTTTGCTTGCCAGTCTAGCCAACAGTGAAGACAGTGATAAGCAAGAAAAATTCGCGCAGTTCTACGCTGAATTTGGTGATGTTATCAAAGAAGGTCTGGGCGAAGACATGGGCAATCAAGAACGTATTGCCAAATTGTTGCGTTATGCAACCAGTACTCAGGATAGTGTGACGACCAGCTTTGAAGACTATAAAGCGCGTATGAAAGACGGTCAAAAAGCCATTTATTATCTCACAGCTGACAATCTAGCGGCTGCTAAAAATAGCCCACAGTTAGAGCTATTCAAAAAGAAAGGCATCGAAGTTATCTTGATGACCAGCCGTGTCGATGAGTGGGCGATGAATTTCTTGACCTCATTTGATGAGACACCGCTACAAAACATCGCCAAAGGTGCAGTTGATTTGGGCGACTTGCAAGACGAAGCTGAAAAAGCTGAAGCTGAAAAAGCGCAAGAAACCATGAAGCCTGTCGTTGATAAGCTAAAAACGGCGTTAGGCGAACGTGCCAAAGACGTTAAAGTATCGACGCGTTTGGTTGATAGTCCTGCCTGCTTAGTCGTTGGTGAAGGTGAGTTATCACCACAAATGATTCAGATGCTTAAGCAAATGGGTCAAGATGTGCCAGAAAGCAAGCCGACGCTTGAGGTTAACCCTGATCATCCATTGATTAAAAAGCTTGAAAGTAGCGAGCAGTCAGCCGAAGATTTTGATAAATTAGCGCAAGTTATTTTTGACCAAGCATTACTAGCAGATGGCGGTCAGTTAGATGATCCAGCCGCTTATCTCAGACGTGTTAATGAGCTATTGATGAGATAATGTTCAAGGTTTGATAGAAGGTTTTGATAAAAAAGGAGGTCTTAAATTTAAGACCTCCTTTTTTGATAGGTTTTTTAAGCGAATTTTACAATTCAGCCTTATGCTCTTGACCGACAATCCGTTACAATCGCGATAGATTAGCGAGCTAAAATATTAGTCAATAATATTGATGTGCGCTATCCGTCTCTTATATTCATTTCATAGTGAATTAAATATAAAATTGATATCCCTATGCCATGTAAAAAAATTAAATGAAAGACAGTAAACGGCATGGATATCAAAATATTTTATCATTGATTTGTTTTATTTCTCTCGACTGGCTAGAGGTCTAAGTCTTTGTCACTTGCGTCGTTAAAAACCGTCTCACTGCAGCGCTTTTCGCTCAATTTCGCTGCCAATATTATTGCAACCTTGTGGATGCTAGTAGGCTCAACACGGGCATTCTCTTGGGTTAAACCTACCTTTGTTCAGTTCGCTGTATTTGCGCTATTGGCTTTGGGTAGTAACGTCCTATTTTCTTGGTTAGCCGCTCCAGACGGCAGTATTTTCAATGAGCAAGGATTGGTAAGCTATCTCATATGGCCGATGATTATTCTGCTTGGCGGCATTATTCTGGCACGGCGCGCAGGCAATCAAGCACTGGTTTTTGTGCCTGTCGTACTGTGGTTGGTTGCTGATACTTTATCTGCTCTATTACAAAGCTTAGTACAGTTTTTAGGCAGCTATAGCTGGTTGCCCGATTGGAGTTATTCGTTTTTACCAACGCTATTTTTGGTGCTGTTTTTATGGCAGACCTTGGCATTGTTATGGATATTTTCTCGTCGCCTGCGTATACCGTGGTGGGAGCGGATCATCGTCATCATCGGTGCTGTTGCACTATTGACGATATGGCAGCGTAACGTCGCTGACCAGCCCATATTTAAGCAGATACCCGTAGAGCCAGTATTAGAAGAAGCCGCCTTATATGAGCAGCCGCGTTTATTACAAGAGGCGCTGGCTCGTATAGATCCTAGTATACTGGGCAAAAGTGATTGGTACTTTATGGGTGTGGCGGGATTCTCTGATCAAAACGTCTTCCGTTCTGAGATTAATAAAGTACGTGAGTTGTTTGATGTGCGTTTTGGTACTAGCGGGCATTCATTGGCACTGATTAATAATAACTACACTTGGCTAGATGAGCCAATTGCCACTAAAACCAGTATTTTACGCGGCTTAAAAAGAATTGGTCAGCAGATGAACGCTGATGAAGACGTGTTATTTATGACACTATCATCGCATGGCGATCAGGATTTTATCCATTTATCTAATCCGCCCCTTGCGATAGATAATTTGGATGCGACATGGCTTCGAGAGGCGTTAGATGCCTCAGGTATTCGCTGGCGGGTCATCGTGGTATCGGCTTGTTATTCAGGCTCTTTTATTGATGAATTGGCGTCACCGACGACAGTGGTGATTACCGCTTCGGCAACAGACAAGATGTCATTTGGCTGTACCAATAGTGCTGAGATGACCTATTTTGGGCAAGCATTTTTTGCTGAAAGCTTAAGAGAAAACACCAGTTTTTCTGCTGCCTTTAAAGACGCCGCTTATCGAGTAAAAGAGCGTGAGCTTTATATGGGTTTTGAGCCATCAGAGCCGCAAATGGTGATCGGTAGTTTGATGGAAACGGCGTTGCCAGCATTTGAGCAAGTGTTATTTGATAAAACACGACCGCCGCTTGCTAGCATTATAGATACTTCGAATGCGACAACGACTATCAATATTTCAACGGATACGGGCGCAGATACAGTTGTAGATGATAAGAACACAGCGAACTGATTTTTATCCCATTTTTAATCAGATGCTTTTTTAAATAAGCATCTGTTTTCAACTATTTTATCTTAGCTAAAAAGGATAATGCTCATGAATAATTCTTATAACCACAGTCTCTCAGCCAGCACCCAGCTTACGCAAAAAAGTGTCAATCGCTGTTTTGATGGTGAGCAGCGTTATTACAGTCATCAATCAGCGGCTACCAAGACGCCGATGACCTTTAGTATTTATCTGCCTGATGAGGCACTAGCAGGGCAGCGTTGTCCGGCGATTTTGTATTTATCAGGTCTCACTTGTAATGCTGATAACGTGACGCACAAAGCGCATTTTCAACAGAAATGTAGTGAGCTTGGTATGATATTTATCGCGCCAGATACCTCTCCTAGAAGTAGTGAAGGCAATGACGTAGCAAATGATGAGCGTTATTTTGTTGGTCAAGGTGCAAGCTACTATGTCGATGCGACGCAAGCACCTTGGGCTGAACACTTTAATATGCAAAGTTACATCGTTGGTGAGCTATATGATTTATTACGCTCAGAGTTTCCGATTCATAGTATTGGTATTACGGGTCACTCGATGGGTGGTCACGGTGCCTTATTATTAGGCTTTAAATTCCCAAGCAAGTTTGTCAGTGTGTCAGCTTTATCGCCTGTGTGCGCCGCTAGTGAGTCGGCATGGGGTCAAGCAGCTTATACAGAGTATTTTGGTGATGATAAGAGCTTGTGGGCGCAATCAGACGCTTCTCAGATGATTGAACAAGTCGGTCAGCAATACTCAAGCATCTTGGTTGACCAAGGCGCTGCCGACGAGTTTTTAGCCGATGGTCAATTACAAACGTCAAAGTTACAACAAGCCTGTACAAACGCCAAGCAGCCATTAACATTGCGCTATCAAGCCGGTCACGACCATAGCTATTATTTTATCCAAACAGTGATCAATGAGCATATTGAACATCACTGGCGTATGGCACAGCTTAGCTAAAATTTGCTCTCATATTGTTCGTTATAGTGTTTCAGATTTAAAAGGTCATACCTATGGCAAGTTATCAAGATTTAATTACCGTTGCTGCCGATACTCCATCAGTAGAGGATAATTCTGTTGCTGCTAAAGCTACGCTTGCCACCATGCAAGCGGATATGGATGCTGCTTTAAAGAATAAACAGCGAGACCATACCAGTACCAATTTAAATAATCCTCAAACTCATGCAGTCAAATCAAGCCCAGCTATCGCAGTTATCGCCGCTTCTAGCAATGATATGACTGTTCATGCCCTCGATGAGTCACAAGTGTCGCGCGTGATAGAGATGGCGTGGGAGGACAGGACACCGTTTGAGGCGATAGAGCATAGCTATGGTCTCAATGAGTCTGGTGTTATTACACTTATGCGTCAGGCGCTAAAACCGTCCTCGTTTCGCTTATGGCGTCAACGTGTGAGCAATCGCGCTACCAAGCATGAAGCGATACGAAGTTTTGCGGTAGGTCGTGCTTATTGCAAAACCCAATATAAACCGCGCTAATTGTCTGCATGTGCTGAGCGTAGCTATAATATCGATACTCAGTACCCATTATAGACCCTGATTATCCGTTATAATAGACATACGTATTATTCGTGCTATGCATACATCTATATATTAAATCCTTAGTCAAATATCCATTAGGTAGCTCAATTATGATCAGTCCCTCTAAGCCGTATCTAATCGCCCCTTCCATATTATCTGCTGACTTTGCCAAATTAGGCGAAGAAGTAGAACGTGTATTGGCGTCTGGTGCTGATGTCATCCATTTTGATGTGATGGACAACCATTATGTACCCAATTTGACGTTTGGTAGCATGATTTGTAAGGCACTGCGTGATTATGGGATTGATGCACCAATTGACGTGCATCTAATGGTTAGCCCTGTTGATAGTATGATTGAGCAGTTCTTAGAGGCAGGTGCCAGCATCATCACATTTCATCCGGAAGCAAGCTCGCATATCGATCGCTCTTTGCAGTTGATTAAAGATGGCGGCGCTGAGTGTGGTTTGGTATTGAATCCAGCAACGCCATTACATTATTTAGACTATGTCATGGATAAAGTGGATCAGGTCCTACTGATGAGTGTCAATCCTGGCTACGGTGGTCAGTCATTTATTGAAGGGACGCTAGAAAAGGTTCGCCAAGTACGTCAGCGTATCATTACTAGCGGTCGTGATATTAGATTAGAAGTAGATGGCGGTATCAAAGCCAGTAATATCCGCGCCATTGCCGAAGCAGGTGCTGATATGTTCGTCGCCGGTTCAGCGATATTTAATCAAGAAGATTATAAAGCAGCAATCGATGCCATGCGTGCAGAGCTTGCCTTGGCAAATGGGGAGTAACGCCCCATATAGTAAGTTATATACTATTAAATAGTAAAGTTACCTATTATTAATAGCCGCTGTATGACTGATTATATTAAGCGACACGTCAGCTAAAGGTAAAATATGAATATGCAAAATGCAAAACATCGAGCTGAGTCCCAGCAAGCCTCGCAATCACGTAGCTTAGTGCCAAAAGGTATTACTATTGGCTTAGCCATGTTCGCCCTTGTTCTGAGTCTAGCAGGTTATGGCTTTCGCCTGATGGTTGGTGAAGATGCTGGTGATGTATTACGCCACGCGGCGGTGATCGTACCAGCGTTTATGCTAGGCATTCCCCTTTTATTTTGGCTAGGTTCACGCCTACTTAACAAGGTTAAAGATATGCATATAGAGAGCTGGAATGCCATTAGTTTGGGGTATTTGACCTCTTGTATCTCAATGCTGTGGTTAATGGGTACTTATAGTTAAATTTTTATTAGTAGAGATAAAGCTCCTTAATAAAGATAACATTGTAATATTTTTATAAGTTGTTTTTTGATACACTTTTTCACCGTTAAGTCATTCTCTATAAGCTTGACTGGAATTCTACATGAGAATCATACCGACCAGTATTGCCAATATTATTTATCCAAAAGACTTACCAAACGGTTTATTTACCAGCTTAATTATTGCCTGTCTGCTGCTAGGTCTGTCTTCGCTTCGTCATGGAACTGATTTACAAGGTTGGCTACACGTCTTTGAAAACTGGCTGCTCATGTTATTGATACTGCCAACCGCGACTGCGACAGTAGCGTTACCGTTCAAATATCGCGATCCAACATTAGAGTTAAAGCTCATGTACTATCTGGGTATGTTTGTTGCTTTCTTATTTACCCTAGCAAAACTGCGTTACTGGCGTTAAACGCTGGTAATTTCTATAAAACTAAGACCATCAAACCTGAGTTGTGCAAAAGACTTATAGGACAGCCCTTGAATTATAGCGCCAAAGCGTCCATTGTATGAATAAGATAGTTTTGCCCGCATGACTGTAAGACAGTAGCTTTAGTAAGTGGAATCAGCGCGTTTTTTACAGGTGTAAATCGGGATAATAAGGATACAATGAATGCCATACGATATCGATAATGAGATTGAAGTAGATAATGACAGTACCGATCAGTTTACAGGGTTTGCCAAAGAGACGACCCTTGAGCTGGTAGAAGCAGACGATGGCAAATTGCTCTTACGTGATGCTGAACAAGACGATGCGCCGCTTATGACCATTGATTTTTCTGATAAGTTAAAAGAGATATTAGGTAGTGATACCCAAGCGATAGGTCAGCATATGATTCATGCTGCAATCCAAGTGATTATGCAAAAGCAGATGAGTCAATGGCATGCGCATGTCTATGACAAAGAGCCGACGCACTATAGTTAATGATGTATAAATCAATAGAAAATAGACAAATAGTAGTCAGTCTAAATAACGACAATAAAAAAGGGTTTATCAATTGATAAACCCTTTTTTTGTTCAAATAAAACCATTTATAAAAATGGAGATTATTTGATTTTTGCTTCTTTAAAGATCACATGCTGACGTACTTTTGGATCAAATTTTTTGATTTCCATTTTGCCAGGCATAGTGCGCTTGTTTTTGGTAGTGGTGTAGTAATACCCAGTACCAGCAGTTGATACTAATTTAATTTTATCTCTCATGATGGCTTTCCTGTAAATGAGCGGTCTTCAATCGATAGGTATGGATCTAAAGTATTAAGTTGCTGTAGATATTATCCAGTCATAAATATATGAGCTGGCAAATCTTCAGCATAACAGCAGCCTAAATAGCGACATTCATCGATAAATTAGACTGCCAATATTTACTTAAACTTTTTGACCTTGTGCGCGTAGATCTACTAGCACTTTATCGATACCCAATTTGTCAATGATGCGCATACCTTTGGTAGACACACGTAGACGTACAAAACGATTTTCAGACTCTACCCAAAAACGATGGTTATGAAGGTTTGGTAGAAAGCGACGACGGGTTTTGTTGTTTGCGTGCGAAACATTATTACCCACCATAGGGCGCTTTCCAGTCACTTGGCAAACTCGAGACATGGCGAACTCCTAATCTATGAGGTATGAGTTTTTCTCATACCAGTCTGGGCAAGTTGCACGTATTTGCGGCATGGACACAGCAAGCGGCAGCTTTGCACCAAACAAAACTATATGAATGTTGAGCTGATACGACTGTCATCTAAAGGCAAATAACAGGCTAACCAATTCAGAAATTTTTAAAGCCGACATTTATATCATAAAAACGATGAATACTCAAATATTTTTATAATGATTGTCGGTTTCAACGCCAGCTATTATACCTGAAATGAGCAGGCTATGTGATTGATTATTTAACGGTAAAGAGTAATTTTTAGTTGTAAGTTATAAAAAAAGTCAGTAAAGTTGCTGTTATAAAATTAATACAATCTGTTAATACAACTGACTTTAATGTAAATCTATGTATCATTACCAATCTATCGTGATTCAGGGTAATGACAATCTACTTATTTGCTCGAATAAATTACTGCCGATGCGGAGTTCAAAACATGTCATATAGCTCACTACCACTTAGCTCTAAACTCTTTCAATTTACAGCGTTATCATTGGCTTTAACTCTGTCAGGTTGTGGCGGCGGTGGTACTGATACGGTTGCACCAGAACCTGATTTGGGTGTGACGCAGCCTGGAACGGGTGGTGGTACTGACGGTGGCGATCCTGAAGTACCAGTAGGCGCTTTGAATATTAATACTAGTCAGTTAGTAGATGCAGATGGTAATTCAGTGAGCTCAATTGGATTAGAAGGCGCTTATTACGAAATAATAGTAACTGATGATAATAGCCAACCGCTTGCCAATGTTAAGGTTAGCTTCGCAATCGATGCTGAAGGTATTGCACTATCACAAACAACATCAGGATCTACTTTAACCAATAGTGACGGCAAAGCTCGTATATTTCTAAAGCCCAATTCTCCTGATGTTTCAGGTGCGTACACTATTACTGCAAATGCTAGCAATGGTAATAACACAGCTATAGATAATCTAACTTTTTCCGTACAAGCTACCAATGTCAGTTTGAGCGCTTTAACAGTCGAGAACTCTAAGCTTAACGCAGGTGGACAAACCTCGGTATCACTAAAAGTTACTGATACCTCAGGAACGTCAATCAATGGTGTGCTCGTTAATCTTAGTACTAATTGTGGACAACTACCAGCTCAAGCTACTTCAGATGAGAATGGCATGGTAGCCTTTGTCTATAAAGCGATTAATACTGATAATACTTTATGCAGTGGTAATGTTCGTGTATCTGCTAGTACTGGCAATTTAACACAGTCTAGTAATATTACAGTTGAAGCACCAGAAGCAACTTCTATTATTTACACTGCTAATGAAATCACTCTTGGCATCCAAGGTAGTGGGTCTTCTGCAACTGGTGAGGTAGAGTTTACTGTCTTTTCGAATAGGACCCCCTTACGTAATGCAGAAGTCATACTTTCACTAGAAAAATCACCTTTTGGTACGACTTTTGGTCAACTAGGTAATAATAAAGATTTCCGTGCTAGAACCGATGAGAATGGTGTTGTATCTGTGAATCTCTATCCTGGAACAACGCCTGGGCCTGTAGAGATTAAAGCTATTTTAGGTAGCGATTCTAGAATCAATGCACTATCAAAAGGTATTTCGATAGCGAGCTCAAGAGTCACGCAGGACGGTATTAGTTTATCTTTTGGTAAAAATGTACTTGATTGGAGTTTAGATGGTGATAAAACTCCTGTTACTGCCCGTTTAGTAGATCGAAATGGTAATGCAGTACCTGATGGTACTGTAGTTAACTTTACTACTGAGGGTGGTAAAGTGTCACCTGCAAGTTGTAGCACTACCGATGGAGAATGTAGCGTCACTTTTTCAACCCAAAATCCGCGCCCTGGCGACGGTCGTGTTAGCTTATTAGCGGTAGCTGAGGGCGAAAAATCTTATATTGATTTAAATGAAAATAATGCATGGGATAAATGTGAGATTATTAGCGAGGAAAATGGCGTAAAAATATATGAAACACCAAGTCCTACTACTTGCGACACCTTGGTTCACAATATAGGCGATACTTTCCGTGATGATAATGAAAGTGGAAAGTTTGAGATAGGTGAATTTACTTATCCGTTAACTACTAAAGCTAGTCAGACATGTGGAAATAATATTAAACAATTTATACAGCTTAAGTTTCCTTCCTCTAGCAAAGATGTAAAAGATGCATTTGAAAACAATTTTAAAAATAATTTCGTGTCTCCAAATAAAGACATGACTTGTAATTTGGGTCTTGATGCCGTTGTTAGGTATGAGCGTATTCAGTTGTTGTCAAATGGCAATGAAAACCCTAATTTTACTTTATTAATAAATAAAATTAATGAAACTGATAAGGAAGTTGCTTTGTCTAACCAAGACTCTATAAACGTAATGAACCAAAAGTTAAGAATTCGTATTAACAGTGGCGGTTTCTATGACCTAAACCCTATGCCTTCTGGAACGACGATCTCTGCTGCCGTCGTAGACAAAACTGATGGCACTGGTAGTGAAAGTTGTGCTATAGAGTTAATTAGAGGGTCCGAGGTAGTTCCTAATACTATCGCTACTGGTAGTCCTGGAGAAAATACAGGTACGATAAATACTTACGAATTAGATGGTTGCGAGTCAAGCGATTTGTTCAGAATATCTACAACTACTCCTAGTGGTATAAGTAGAAGCAGGACTTATACTATCCAATAATTATTAGTTTTATCTAGAATGTAAAACCCCCAACTCCGCGTTGGGGGTTTTTGCATTAGTAGACCTAATAACCAAAAACAACCAACTCACTCAGCAAAATATCGTAAAAGCGATTAAAATAGCTGTCTTCTAATACTGCTATTAGATTTTCAGTAGCAAATTTTGATTTAATTTTTACATTGGGCGCACTATGTTAAGTAATACAACATCAGACACTACAAAAACGACTCCATCTTCTAAAACCCCTATCGCTAATCCTGCTATTGATACCGCGACGCTATTGATTAAATGCCGTGATCAAGCGGGTATCGTACAAGCCGTATCTGAGTTTATTCATCGCTATGGCGGCAATATTATTACTCTCGATCAGTATTCAACTGCTCATGAAGGCGGACAGTATTTCATGCGCTTAGAGTTTGCGCTCTCAGGTTTAAGCGAGATTATTGATAACTTTGAAGCTAGCTTTGGGCATACGGTCGCCAAGCGTCACAATATGACTTGGCGATTACATGACAATGCCATTCAAACCAAGGTTGGGATTTTAGTTTCCAAGTTTGATCATGCATTGTTGGATTTGTTATGGCGTCATCAGCGTGGGTTGCTCGATTGCGAGATAACCTCTGTCGTGAGTAACCATGAAGACTTACGTCAAGCGGTAGAAAACTTTGGCATTACCTTTCATTATGTGCCAGTGACTAAGGACAATAAAGCAGAGGCTGAAGCGCAGATTCATGAATTGATGGCGGGTAATGATTTATTGGTGCTAGCGCGCTATATGCAGATATTGTCGTCAGACTTTGTTAAGCGCTGGCCGATGCAGATTATCAATATTCATCATTCGTTCTTGCCTGCGTTCGTCGGTGCTGACCCTTATCGTCAAGCTTATGATAAAGGGGTGAAGTTGATTGGCGCAACCGCCCATTATGTGACTGCTGAGCTCGATCAAGGACCTATCATTGAGCAAGACGTGCACCGTGTGACACATCGTCAAGGTGTCACAGAGCTACGTGCTATTGGTCGCGATATCGAGCGCAATGTATTGGCACGCGCAGTCAATTGGCATGTACAAAATCGCGTGATTGTCGCAGGGAATAAGACGGTAGTATTTAATTAGGTTTTCATTAGAGTGGTTTGAAATTTAGAACAGAGTATTAAATTACTACTGTGGAACTGGTTCTATAACAGCATCTCTAATACAAACTTGCTACCGACAAAGCCAATCGCTAATAAAATAAAAGCATAGATAGTCATATTAGCGGCACGTTTTCCACGCCATCCAGCACGCCAATTACCGATAAGTAATGCGCCAAACAGCAGCCAAGACATCAGGCTAAAGGCTGTTTTGTGCACAAGATGCTGCGCCATCAAGTCGTCTACGTAAATAAAGCCAATACCCAGTGCGATACTAAGCAGGACAAAGCCGACCAATAGCATATCGAATAATAGGCTCTCCATGCTTTGAAGAGACGGCAGCTTGTTGACCCAAAAGCGGTGAATCGATTGATGCTTAAGCTCACGTATTTGTAGTCGCAAAAATAGCGCTTGTACCGCTGCCATCAGCAGCACACAATATGCGGCAAGCGACAGCAAGATATGAGACTCAAGCCCAATGCTAATATCCGTAATCGGACGATAAGGCGCGCGTCCAATATAACCGATTAGCATACCTACAAGAGCGGTCGGTGCCGCGAGGATACCCAGACTGACAATAGGTCTATACAGAGAAAACATGACGTAAAAAAACAAAAAGAATAAGCTGATCAAGCTGATGATATTAAACAGATTGAAATTTAGCCCATAGAGTGTGACTATGTGTGGATAAAGTAGCCCTGCGTGTGCCAACATGCCCACAAATAATAAGCCTAAGCTTGGGCCTTTATGGATAGGTCTATCTTGAATCAGCGCCCAACCAATATATATGCTGACTAAGAAATAAGCCATCGCAGCAAGTAAAAATGCAAGTTGCAAGATATAAAACCTCATCTCATAATGCGCGCAAAATACGCGCTTAATTTCATGCTAAAGTGGTATTATTAGAATAATTACCCAATTTATCATAAAATGGCACTCAATTGAGCACCGTCTTATGTATTCCTGATAAATGCTTAGCAATTGAGCTTGAATACCTGCAATCGCATACCCTAATAGTATTTATCAACTCTTTTATTTATGAAGAGTTAAGCTTAATCCAGAATTATTTTAACTGAGAGTTATTTATGTTTGATACCTTAACAGAACGATTGTCGTCTAGTCTGCGCAATATCGCAGGCACGGGGCAATTGACCGAAGACAATATCAAAGACACTTTACGCGAAGTACGTATGGCGCTGCTGGAAGCCGATGTGGCATTGCCAGTCACTCGTGATTTTGTGAAGCGTGTCAAAGAGCAAGCGCTTGGCGCTGAAGTGCTTAAAGAGTTAGCACCAGGACAGGCATTTGTCAAAATCGTCCATGACGAGCTGACTGAAATGATGGGCAGTGCCAATCAGCAGCTTGAGATGACAGGTAAGCCGCCGGTTATTTATCTGCTAGCAGGTCTACAAGGTGCTGGTAAAACTACCACTGCCGGTAAATTGGCCAAGTTCTTACAAGAGCGCCATAAGAAAAAAGTCATGCTGGTATCTGCTGACGTTTACCGTCCCGCAGCGATTGCCCAGCTTGAGCAAGTCGCTGGACAAGTAAATGCCAAGTTCGTCAACTCAAGTAGCGACGAAAACCCGATTGATATCGCCTTGCGTGCTATCGAAGAAGCTAAAATCCAATATCAAGATATCTTGATTATTGATACAGCTGGTCGTTTGGCCATCGATGAAACCATGATGGATGAAATCAAGGCGTTAACCGCTGCGGTCAATCCTTCTGAGACACTGTTTGTTGTTGATGCGATGACCGGTCAGGATGCGGCAAATACCGCCAAAGCCTTTAACGATGCGCTGCCATTAACGGGCGTTATTTTGACCAAGACTGACGGCGATGCTCGTGGCGGTGCGGCGCTTTCTGTACGCGCCATCACAGGTAAGCCAATTAAATTCTTGGGTCGCGGCGAGAAACTAGATGCGCTAGAGCTATTCCATCCTGAACGTATTGCCCAGCGTATTCTTGGTATGGGTGACGTCTTAAGTCTGGTTGAAGAAGTTGAGCAAAAGATTGACCGTGATAAAGCCGAAAAAATGGCGAAAAAGATGCAAAAGGGCGGCGAGTTCGACCTTGAAGATCTATTGACCCAGTTTCAGCAAATGAAAAGTATGGGCGGTATGGCGGGCTTCTTAGATAAGATGCCAGGTATGGGCGGCTCTGATATGCAAAAAGCCGTTGAAGATGCCAAGCCAGAAGAAAAAGTGCGTGAGATGGAAGCGTTGATTAATTCGATGACGCCATTTGAGCGCAAAAATCCTGATAAAATCAATCCAAGTCGTAAGCGCCGTATTGCTGCAGGCTCAGGTCGTGAGATTCAAGACGTCAATCGTTTGCTCAAGCAGCATAAGCAAATGGCAAAAATGATGAAAATGATTTCTAAGCCAGAAGGCATCAGTAAAATGATGAAATCGATGCAAGGGTTGATGGGCGGCGGCGGTGGAGCAGGCGGCGGTGGTCCATTATTCGGCGGTGGCGGTCAGCAAGGTGGTGTTAAAGATGTGAACCCACAGCAAATGGCAAAGCAGATGGGACTTGACCCAAATAACATGCCTAGCACTGAAGAGATGCAAAAACAGATGCAAGAGCTACAAAACCAAGCGCCGAAGAAGTTTAAAACACGTTTTTAAATGATTTAGTGCTACTGGGAAATATTGATGATAAAAACCTCAAAGCTAAATGAGCTTTGAGGTTTTTTCATATTTTGAATATTTGAGTGAATTCTCACAAAGAATGCATGAAAAATATAGAAAGTGAGTCAATTAATCTGTCCTAAATGCTATGATAGGCGCTGTTTTACGATGTCAAGAGAATTAGCCGAGGTTATGATGTTTTTAGCAATGGATACCGTGTTCGATCAGTGTTCGATCGCCATTTTAGATGCCAGCGGTCAAGTGTTATCGAGTCATACCGAGACAGGTAAGCGCCAGCAGACGCAGCAAATCTTACCGATGATTGACGCGGCATTATCTGAGGCGCAGCTAAAACTGGCTGACATACAAGCGCTTATCTTTAATCGTGGTCCTGGTGCCTTTAGTGGTATACGAATCAATACGGCAGTGGTACAAGCGCTATCTGTCGCGCACGATACTCCTTGTGTGGGTATCTCAAGCCTGCAAGCGATTGCGCAAGCGGCGTATCAGCAACGGAGTTTAAGCGAAGTATACAGTGCGCTTGATGCGCGTATGCAGCAGGTATATTTTGGGCATTATGTGGTAATAGATAATATCATGCAGCCCGTTAATCAAGACAATGGCGAAGATACTGAGCAGTTGCTAGATTATGATAGCCAGACAGCGCTAGATATTCCTATCGTTGGCAATGGTGCCGGTTTATTAACTTTGCATGACGGTCAGATTATTTATGCTGATATCCATCCTGATGCGACCGTGATAGGACAACTGGGTATGGCTCAGTTTATGGTCAATGGCGGAACAGAAGCGGCGCAAGCTTTACCCAAATACTTACGCAATCAAGCGTGGAAAACGCTCAAGGAGCAAGGTAAGGCTTAGTGTACCCTTTCTATATTCAGTGCTTATAAAGCTTTCAAGTGTCGCACGCGACAATAACAGTATTATGAATATAACAATATAAAACAAACGCCTTTATTGTTTTCGGGATTTCTTAGGAATAATTTTGTGGATATTATTTTATTAATTCAAGCTGTCATCATGGGTATCGTTGAAGGTATCACTGAATTTTTACCCATCTCTAGCACGGGATATTTAATTTTATCCGCTGATTTGATGGGTTTTTGGACCAAAGAAAAAGTCGATTTGTTTGTGGTGGTGGTGCAGTTTGGCGCTATTTTGGCGGTCATATATGACTATTGGGGCAGACTCTGGCAGGCACTGATGGGTTTGCTGACGGGTAAAGCAGAAGGCATGAGTAATCCTCGTCAGCTGGGACTTAGCCTAATTGTCGCTACTATTCCAGTGATGATTGTTGGTTTTACTTTTGCTGATGAGATTAAAGCCTATTTATTTAATCCTATTGTCGTTGCAATTATGCTGATTATCGGTGGTTTGCTGATCTTTTATGTTGAAAATCGCCCGAAAGCCATTATTGCAGAAGAAGCAGAAGACGTTAGCCTAAGAACAGCTTTGATGATAGGTTTGCTGCAATGTTTGGCATTGATACCCGGTACATCACGCTCAGGTGCGACGATTATTGGTGCACTGTGGCTTGGCGTCTCACGTAAAGCCTCCGCTGAATTTTCTTTCTTTTTGGGTATTCCGGTCATTATTGGTGCGGCTCTATTAGATTTTATTAAGCATCGTGACGTTTTGACCAGTAGCGAAGATTGGTTAGTGCTAGGCATTGGTACTGTCGTATCGTTTATCGTTGCCTTGCTTTGTATTCGCTTATTGGTCGCTTGGGTCAGTCGCCGTGACTTTAAAATCTTTGCATGGTTGCGTATTATCACTGGTGTGTTGGTTTTAATAGCCGCTTGGGGTTTTGGTTATCAAATGGCAGGCTAAGTTTGTTGGTGGAATGTTTTGATGGTAATTCATGCGCTTGTAAATACTAGAAAGGAATGGCAGTCATGACCAATTTGAAGCAAGTGCTGACTGCTGAAATGAGCTGCCAACTATTTTATGTTAATGAAACGCAGGCAAGTCAAGTCGAGAGCTTGCAGGCACTCATAGCTGAGCATAAGCTACCCATTATTTTGAATGCTGAACTGGTGACAGAGAAATTAAATCAAAAACGTCGCCAGCAGTTAAGTCAGATAGTTACCCAACCTATATTGCTGTTAGATGAAAAAGATAAACTTTCATGGTTGAGTGAGGGGTTAAGCGTTGCCCCCGAATGGGATAAACTGCAGCGGCGCGTAGTCAGTGCAGGGCGTAAGTCGGAGCTTTTATTGCAGGCAGCGAGATTGACCGCAGATAGTCAGGTCATAGATGCAACTGCTGGTTTTGGTCATGATAGTCTGATACTGGCGAGTACTGGTGCCCAAGTTACCATGCTTGAGCAGCAGCCATTGATGGCGTTATTGTTACTTGTAGAGCAGCTGCGTATGAGTACGCTGCCAAATTGGCAAAAGCTGATGTCACGTTTGCAGATTATTAATACCGATGCGCTCACTTATTTTGCAAGGTTTAATAACTATCTAGGGGCTGATAACGAGCAAGCCATTGATGTGATATATCTTGACCCTATGTTTCCAGAAGACAGTTATCAAGATAGCAAGACGGGGAAGGGCGCGAAAGTCGGTAAGCATATGCAAGCGTTGCATCAATTAGCGCATCCGCCAACGTTAGATGAAGAACAGCAATTACTACAATCTGCACAAGCCGCTATTAGTCAAAACAGTCAAAAACAAGGTCGCGTCATCGTTAAGCGTCCACAATTTGCGCCGTTACTTGCTCATCAACAGCCAAGTGAAAGCTGGAATAATGAAGCAGTACGTTTTGACGGTTATTTCGTTTAATAATATCAAATAAGACAGCTTATAAATTTAGGAGCAGGGAATGTCTGTATTAATCATTTGGGTGATGGGTGCGGCGTTATTGTTAATCAATATTATGCTGCGTACCAGAATCTTGCGCCTTGAAGCACGTCTAAAAGAGTTAAGTAATCCTAAAGAGCAATTGGCATTTTTACGCCAGCAAGCTACACAAAAAGAGAAAGTTGCTGCGATTAAAGCCTTACGCAAGCAGTATCCCGAGCTATCACTCATTGAAGCCAATAAGATGTGGCAACAAGTTTAGTGGCATTATTAGTATCAAAAAAAGTATAGTCGATTCAATTTAAAAAGAACACAGTACTGCTGGGATAAATTTTACGAAGCCTCTGGAGTGCGAAGCGCACAGCAAGCGAGAGAAATTTATCCCAGCATAATGCTATTCTAAACGTAACTCTTTTATATTGAACTCACTATAGCGTACGCCAAGTTCTATAACTTAAATTGCTATACACCCAAATCATTATTTACTATTTTTTATCCATGATAATTAAAACGCCATGACATTTAACGACAAGCTACAAGCTTATATTCAGCTGACACGTTTTGATAAGCCAGTAGGTATTGAACTGCTACTGTGGCCAACATTATGGGGTGTATTATTCGCTGCGATGGGGCAGGCACAGCAACAAGGTGCAGGCATTACGGCAGGACTACCCAGTTTCAGTATCTTTGTGATTTTTGCCCTTGGAGCGATATTGATGCGGGCAGCAGGCTGTGCGATTAATGATTTTGCCGACCGTAAAGTCGATGGTCACGTAAGCCGTACTAAAGGTCGTCCGTTAGCTGATGGCCGTCTGTCTGCTAAAGAGGCAATTGCAGCTTTTTCAGTATTAGTATTATTGAGTGCAAGTTTGCTTCTGTTTTTACCCATTCAAGTATTCTATTGGTCGTTTGGTGCCGTCATATTGGCGTTTATTTATCCATTTATGAAACGTTATACGCATTTGCCGCAAGTATTTTTGGCGGCGGCTTTTGGTTGGGCGATACCGATGGCATATGTGGCGATACAAGGCGCGCCTGATATCTGGTGTTGGTTGTTATTCCTTGCTTATATGTGTTGGACAGTTGCTTATGATACTCAATATGCAATGGCTGACCGAGAGGATGATATAAAGATAGGGGTTAAATCAACCGCGATATTATTTGGTCGTTATGATGTGATTATCATCTCGTTACTACAGATGTTGTTTTTAGTTATCATGGGCGCAGTCATGTGGCATTATTTTGCGCCGACCAGTTTAGGTATTACGCCAGTCTTTGGCTTGGCGTTAGTCGCGATGATGTTTGCTAAGCAAAACAGTGCGTGTGCCAGTCGTAATGCTTTGGCTTGTTTTAAAGCATTTTTAGCCAATATATGGGTAGGACGTTATGTCTTTGTTCTTATAACCATCGCTTGTATCTGGACGACTTTTAATGGATAAGATCAATAAATTTTCGAGACTAAAGACCAAGAAATCATCTGCGCATAATATGCCTAAGAGTGATTATGAGGCAAGATTGGCTGAGAATGGTTTGACGCGCGAGCAGGTGATTGAGACGGAGCGTAAATTGGCAAAATTTGCCAATACCATGGATTCGCTCGTACGTGTGCCTTTTACCAAACAAGGCATGGGCGCAGATGCCGCACTTTCGACCATTCCGCTGGCAGGAGATTTAGCAGGTCTGGCATTAACAAGTTATGCATTTATATTGGGTCGTCAGCTCGGTGTACCCGCACATAAAATGACGCCCGCTGTCAGATTGGCACTGATTGATATGGTGGTTGGTATCGTACCGGGTATCGGGACGCTGCTTGACATCTTTATTCGTCCTAGTCGTAAGACCTTAGGCATCGTGCATGAGCATCTACAAAACGAGTATGGCATCACCGAAACCATACATATGGATCGACCGTTTTTGCATCAATCACTTGAAGATAAGCAGCAAAGTCGTTTTGGCGCTTTTTGGCGCAATCCAATAGTTGCTTGGCTGTATCTGCATATTCCTGATATGTTGGGGCTCATTGTCATTGTTATTATCGGTTGGGGTTTGTGGTCATTGATGAGCTGGCTGGTGAGTCTGTTTGGTAAAACTACTGGATTTGGTTAAATAATAGAAAAATGGGTCAGTTAGGCAATAAAAAAGGCAGCAACGATATCAACGTTTGCAGCCTTTTTTATTGCCATTTCCACTAACTTTACGACATACTTTTATACTTATAAAGCTTACTCAGTAATCACTTCTGCATCGGCACTAATGGCATCAAAGCTTGTCATTTTATTATTTTGAATAAAATCTATGGTACCACCGCCAGCATGACTAACTAGCTGAACATTGCCATCACTTGAGCGATAGGTAGGATTATTACCTTGACCCTCAGGCGCGCTCAAGGTCATTTTAGGTTTGTTCGGTAAGGTGATGATGGCATTAAGCATGCCCGCTGCTGAAGTCTCAAAAACGACTAATAATGATTCGCCTGAGGCACTTCGATATTTAACGTCCGTGATTTGCGCGCCTTTAATGGCTTGCTCTGGATTGGGCGCTGGAGCAGGGTCAATGACTGAGGTATCCGTTGTGCCAATATTATCCTCTAGCTCCGTTAAGTTCACATCTTGTTCTGGATTCGCAGCAGACGCGTTGGCATTAATATCATCAGCAACATTGGGTGCATTAATGTTGGAAGTGACAGGTGTCGTTTGAACTGCCACTTCTGTGGCTGTTTCATTAGTGGTCTCAGGCTCTGGTGTTTTTTTGCAGGCAATCAACAGTGATAAGCTTAAAAAAATGGCAGATACAGCCTGAAAATATGGTTTTGATTTTATAAAGGTAGAGGGAAGAGTTTTCATAATAAGACAGCTATCCATTAGTGAGGGTCATAATTAGGCATATAGCTAAGGTACTGAACCTAAATTAATGATTGACGTGTTTTATGCTTATGCGCTTTATGTAGCCGCGCCCGATTGGGCGATAGGCGCGCCAACATAGCGGCAGATAAAGGTGTAAAACAGCCTAACATCATATCTGCTAAGGCTTCGGCACATATAGGTGCAATCGCATAACCTTTTGCACCCATTGCTGACATGGTCCATAAACGCTGACTTTGCGCAAGTAATCCGACCAATGGATGATAATCCATCGTTTGAGTACGAATGCCAGCACGCGCATGCCATGTACTGATATCATTTGGCAAGACGCTGCTTAATTCAGGCATATCTTCAATCAACTTGTCATAATTTTGCTGATTTTCTTCATCTCGGACATCGATATTGGTATCGCCATCGATAAAGCTTGCACCAAGTAAAAACTGTGGCTGATTTTCGCTAATATGGTTCAGTTCCGCATCACCGCTCTGTCCAATAAATGGCGCACAGTAGCCACTGTATTTGAGCGGCAATTTAGGCAATTGAGTCAGTTGCTGCGCAGTTGGCGTAAACCAAGACAGTTGCCCGCGAATCGTACGGCACTTAACGATACGTTTATCCAATTGATGGCTTTCATAAGCCGCGCAAATCACAACATGGTCAGCTGTGATAGTCAAAGAGGCTTGGCTCGCATTTTCATCCTCTTTAGAACCTGTCAAAATGATACTGTTCTCGGTTTCCTTAATATTAATAATATTGAGCTGCTGATAGGTGATATTGGGGTGCGCAAGAGTAACAGTTTTTAAGGCTTGTGGATTGACCAAACCGGACTGTGGCAGATACAAATTAAGAGCTAAGTCTTTATCTTTTAAACCACTGATATCCTGTGCTTTTTCGGGGCTAGCAGTGGTTGCCATAACATCTGGATAATCTGAAATCTGCTCCGTACCAATATTAGTTTTCACCAGTAAGTCTAATGTGCCGGTCTGCTCAAGTATCAGCGGCGATTTTTGGATAGCAGCTTGCTGATTAAAGTATCGATATAATCGACCACTGTATAAATAGCCAATAGAATGCAGATGCTCATAAACATGATGAATAGGCGTCATATTCGGGGCGAGTAGGGCACGCGGATTACCAGATGCACCAGCCAGCGGTGCGTCTTTATCGAGCACTGTCACGCTTATACCACGATTGGCAAGTGACCATGCAGTCAGTAGTCCTGCCACACCAGCACCGATAACGACTGCATTATTAGGATAGTTGGACAAAGGCACCTTATTAGATAAGGTTGAAATAGGCTTATCTAAAGATGACATCTCGCTCATAACGGCCGTGAGCATCTCACGCTTAGACCCAAGCACTTTGCTCTTTTTAATGACAAAACCCTGCGACTGTAATCCACGTTTGATGATACCTGCACAGCTATAGGTAGCAGCAGTCGTGCCAGCACGTGATAAGCGTTGCATATGGCTAAAGATACGCTCTGTCCATAAGATCTCATTGTAAGGAGGCGCAAACCTATCTAGAAACCAGGCATTGATATACGGACGCTGAGTAGCTACTGCACTATCTAAACTTGCTAAGCTATCACTAGCATCACCTAGCCAAATATCAAGGGTTAAATTATCATCAATAAAATCTAGCCGATGACAACCAGCGATAAGAGGAGGATAACTGGTTAAAAGTTGCTCAATCAACAGTGCCAGTTCAGGTGTACGTTGTCCCAGTGGGGCAAGTATCTTTGCTAAGTCATTAAGGGGGACGGGATGTTTTTCGGTAGTAATAAAGTGCAAACGGGCGCTTGCTAAGTGCGGGTGTGTTAATCGAAGCTGTCGCCACAACTGCCAAGTCGCGAGTAAATTAAGTCCTGTACCAAAACCTAGTTCGTAGATCGTAAAGCATTGCTTAGGAATAAGGTTTGCCAATCGCGTGGGCAGCTGATTATGTGCCAAAAATACATGGTGAGATTCTGCTAAACCATCTGCTTGCGAAAAATAGGCATCGCCAAACTCACCTGATACTGGCACTTCATTACCAGCATCATCAATTTGCCACTTAATGTTGGCTGGAGAGATAACATGTGCTGGTGTCGTGCTTTTGGTTGTATTAATAGCCATAGAAGCTGGTTTGGGCATAATTATTTATCAACCCCACAGTGGTCAAGCAAGTAGGAAGTGGCGCATCGAATCGGTAGACATCAATCCAATAGATGGTTTCAATCGATAAAAATGCAACTACCAGCGTTCACGGCGAACAAATACCAGCCATGAGATGAAAATACCGACCAATAGGCTAAGCAAAACAGTAAATGCACCATATAAAAATAATTGACCTTGACTTTCATAAACCAAGACGTTTGCTTGCGTCTGCAAATCATTGACTTGGCGTTGTAGCTGGGCATTACGGCTTAGTAATTCTTGGTTTGCAGCCGATAAAGCTTTGTTTGATGGTTGCAGCTGTGCCGCCAAGGTATCGTTAATATCGGTAGCAGGCTTTGCTGCGGTAGCCATTTCTATGACCGGAGCAGTTGTTTGAGGGTCGCTCGATTGAGGAGCGTTGTTAGCTGCGATTAGTGCTGGCACAATCCCTGCTGCGGGCTCGATTTGAGTAGTCAGTGTTGGCGCTGCATGTACTGACAGGGCAGTAATCGATACTATGCCCGCAAAAGCAGTACTTGCAAGACCAGTTTTACGACTTTTTAATGAGAGTAACCGCTGAATCACGATGATGCTACCTCATTTGTTGTGCTGACATTCACTGCTGGTAACGCTTGAATAAATGGCTTGATATCGACATGACTGTAGACACCGTCACGCAAATACGGCTCAGCGCTTGCCCATTTTTGAGCCGCCTCAAGCGAGTCAAAGTCCGCGATAATCAGGCTGCCTGACATCTCGCTTTTACCATGTTCAATCGGTGTTGGACCGGCGATAATCAAGCGCTGCTCACGATTCAATACTTGTAAGCGCTCAACGTGCTCTGGGCGTGTCAGCTGACGTTGCGCGCTACTGCCTGCTACGTCATGACCGATAATGGCGAATAAAGACATGTTGCTTCCCCAATTAATAATAAAAATAGAGCGTTAGAATCAATAACTATCATGCCTCATTTTGTCTTATCAGACTTTATAAAGCGTGATAGTTATCATTGGCATTCAGAGATAACAAAATATCTACTATTAAGTTATCAGCTGCTATTTAACTTTTTATTTAGCAGACTTATCCGTCAATGCAGGGTTTAGATGCTTTTTCAATAACAAAAACTGAGCAACTACGAATACCAGCATCAGCGGAATCCAGCCATAAGTTTTAAAGTTAATCCAAGCTTCATCAGACATGGTAAATGCCGTGATATAATGTAGGACCGCCATCATCGCAAAAAACAATGCCCAAGCAATGGTCAGTTTTTTCCAACCACTCATCGTGAGCGAAAAAACATCTTTCATTGCCAATTGCATCAAAGGTTTATTGATTGCGGCACTGACCAATAGTGTTAGCGCAAAAATACCGTTAATAATCGGTGATTTCCAGCGCAAGTAAATATCGTCACGCAACAGCAGGGTACCACCGCAAAAAACGATAGTTAACAATAAGACAACCCATTGCTGTTTGTCGAACTTACCCTTTTGACGCACAAAGTGAATCGCATAGACGATGATAGTAGCAACGAGCAATGCGCCAGCTGCTGCCAAAATACCATTGTAACGAGCAGCAATAAAAAACGCGATCAAAGGAATGAAGTCTAATAAGGCTTTCATAGCAAATAAAATGTCCAACTAAAACGTATGCGCTAGTTTACACGTCTACTGCGCCAAAAAAAAGCAATCAACACTATAATCCTCTGATATGAGTTGCTTTGGCGCTTTTAACCTGATTTTACTCAAGAATACTCAAAACTCTAAGGCTTGCTTTATGAAAATCGATTTACATTGTCATAGTACCTGCTCTGATGGCACTTATGCGCCGGCAGAAGTGGTACAGCGCGCCCATACGGCTGGCATTAATGTATTGGCTTTGACCGATCATGATACTTTGCTAGGTATCGATGAAGCACGCGCCGCGGCGGAAGCTTGCAATATACAACTGATTAATGGCGTAGAAATCAGCTGTGAGCATACCTTGAGCGGCGGCTACGGTAAAAATAAATCTACCAATAAAATTATTCATGTACTTGGTCTTGATTTTACCGACCGCGAGAAAATGCACGCCACCCTACAACAGTTGCAAGACAGCCGCGCGACTCGCGGTCAACGTATTACAGAAAAACTCAGTAAACTGCTTGGTATCGATTATGATGAGCTGTGGCAAGCTGTTCTTGCTAAAGCTAGTGGCAACCCGCAAGCAGTTGGGCGCGCCCATATCGGGCAAGTGTTATTTGAACGCGGTGAAGTAAAGACGGTACAAAAAGCCTTTGATAAGTATTTGGCAGACAATAAACCCGCTTATGTGGCGATCGAGGCGCTGACGATGCAGCGCGGCATTGAGCTGATACAGGAATGTGGGGGCAAAGCGGTGTTGGCACATCCAACGAGGTATCAGCTGTCAGCGACGCGCGTCCGTAAGCTTATCGAAGAATTTGCGCAGCTTGGTGGTGATGCTTGTGAGTTACCTGCCAATAGTGAGCCTGTCAGTACGCGTAAAATGGTTGACCGTAGTATTGCTGAGCACAAGCTTGCTGCATCGATAGGTAGTGACTTTCATGGGAGTAATATGCCATGGCGACGCTTGGGCGATGTCCCCAACATGCATCCCGAACAGCAAGGTATCTGGCAATCTTTTGCGGCTTTATCTTAAATAGAAAACGGCTGCACTTATTGACCGATGAATCAATTAAACGGATTGATAAATAGATCAAAAATTGCCACACTCAATGATAAGTTCAGATTTAGTATCAATCATGACACTGGATGGATTGCTCTGGTTTTAATTCAATCACTTTCATTGTTTTCGGTAGCCCATTATGGCTTTTTCGATATCTCATCTAGGCTATAGAAAACTCTCTCGAGTTATTTTCGAGTGGCAGGCTGCTGATAGAGCATTGCTGCTAGCATTGTTTGTGTTGATGGAAATTACCTTACATTGGATCTGGTGCTTGTATGTTTGGTTTCGTAGAGAGACCTATAGCTCCTATGTTGATATGGCGCTGTTGTATCCTTTATGGATTGGCATTACGCTGCTCGGACTCTTCTTTTTATGGATGATCAGTCGCTCATCGCCTATCAAAACCGGTCACGGCTCGCTACATACGTGGCAAGCGGTATTAACCACGCTTTATAGTACTTATATTGCGGTGGTTATTTTGGTGATGGGGCATAGCAGCTTGGTGGCTGGGGTGTCGCTGGTGGGCGGGGCGATGCTAGGTATGATGCTTATACGGCGACGTTATGTATGGAAGGCTTTTTTGGCTCATAGTATGCTGATTTTTTCGGCTACATTAATTCCCTATTTCGGCTTTACGATTCCCAACCTGCAACAAATGACAGCGTCCTCTTTTCCCTTGGATAGCTATAACTACTTGACCTATAGCGAGACCACGGCTATCGAAAATGCCATCTCTGCGTCCATATTTCAAAATGGGACACTTAGCTGGGATACGTTTAATCAACTGCGTTTTTCTTCCGCGTTTTTTTGGCGCAGCACACATATTTATATGTCGCTGCCAAAAGCGATTTTTATCATCTATATGTTTCGCACGCTGCTGTTGATATTGGATAACAGTAAAGCGGAGATTATGCAGTATGCCAATCATGACGAATTGACTCAGCTAAAAAGTCGCCGTTATGGCTTAACGCAAATGCAGCAGGCGCTTTTGGCAATGGGAGATCAGCAGGATTTCAGTATTATATTATTAGACTTAGATTGGTTCAAAAACATTAATGACAATTATGGTCATGATGTTGGCGATCAAGTATTGTCAGAGGTTGCACAAACCTTATTGAATTCATTGACAGAAGAGGCGATTGTGAGTCGGTATGGTGGAGAAGAGTTTTTAATCGTGCTCCCAGATACCTCGCATGATAGCGTCATGACGATTGCTAAACAGCTGCGACGAGATATTGCTGAGCAAGTCATCAGCGGCGACAACCATACAGATTTTAATGTTACGGCAAGTTTAGGGGTTTATACCTTGACGCATGCTGAGCGTATTCATATTCAAAGTGAATATAGGGCTACTGAATTAGAAGAGAATATACAGTCGCCAAATAATTCAAAAAAAGATCGTTCATCTGTTAAAGGGTTGCAAAAAAGTAGCCCAATACAAAACAGCTCGCAACGAAGAATTGCTCACAGAAGAAAACGAGTCGCCACAGAAATCGCGAAGGCGCAATTGCCCATCGACATTTGCCAGCGCTTGATTTGTATCGCTGATAAAGCACTATACGAAGCCAAGGATCGCGGACGTAATCAAGTCGTTAGTGCCAACGAGATACTAGCAGCAGAAAATAGCACGGTTATCTCATTTTATACCGCTAGCAAATAAATCAGTACTTTAACCTTTTAGGTCCTTAACCGGTTATGACATAGATAATGTCTAGGTATTTAATTCTTGTACCAAACTTGCTAATACGCTGGTCGCAAAGCTACCGGTCGTCAAAGTAAAGTTTAAGATTAGTATCTGACCACCTTCTGTATCCTGCCATTCCCAACTTAATGCTTCAATAGGTAATCGCAGTGCTCGCCTTTGCGCCTTGATATCACGCTGCTCTAGACCTGTGGCTAGCTGTGTTAATAATGGACTATGCGCTACGATATCAGTTTCCATGGCTGCCGCTTTGCCGCTGACCTTCTCATTACCTGTACCCCACAGCACGGCGGTCGGATGGATATCGCCTGATTCAAGACGGGCTCGTAAGGTATCGTCTATCTCGTCGCTTGCAAATATCGAGCCTGAGCCATCTAGATTAAACACTTCACCTGCAAGTCCGTTGTTCCAACTACCATCACGGACACGTGCTGCCAATATCTCATTAAATATCAAACTGCGTGCCGCCGACAGCTCCATGGTATTTTGCTCACGAGGCACGCGTTTACGTTTGCCTTTATTAGACGGCGGACGGGCCTCAGGTACAGGACGCGCAAACAATGACAATGCTTCTCTAATATTGTTGCCACTGCGACCAAAGCGCTGCGGCCCAAAATAATTGGGCACGCCCGTTGTGCTGATATTGGCTAAATGCTGCTCGACAGCACTTTTGTCACTTTGTTTAGCCGATAAATCCTGCTCGGACGCTGTAACTTCTAAATCAGCAAACTGGATATCTCGTAAAGTAATGGTAAATTGATTGGCTCTATGCGTGCCGCGATTGAGTTTTTTATTGTGCCACTGCTGTTCAAGGATAGTGATTGACTCATTAGCACCGATATCTACGGGCGCAAACTCAGAGTCTGGTAATTGCTTCTTTGGTATGCGCAAGCTAAACCACTGCGTTGTTAGCGCATGACGGTCTTTCAGTCCTGAGAAGCCGACATCACGTAAAGGAATATCCGCCCATTCGGACAATAATTTGGCAAGATACGCCGTGTTCATCCCTGACTTTTGGATATGTAGCCAGAGATGCTCACCCTCACCGGTGAACTCTAATGGTAGCAACTCGTTAACAATAAAATCCGTGGTATGAGCCTTGTAAGTAGCATGCTTTAACAGCGGCTGTATCGGCTGCGGTAAATTGGCAGTATCAGTAGCAGCGGTAATATCATGGTCTTGAACAGTCATAAGATAGTCTTTTACGTTTTATAGAACATTAATAGGGATTAAAAAAGCAGTCATTACGTTTTGCAACGTGGTCAATATACAAAAGAACAGCATAAGTGAAGGAGGCTTGCTACTATCGATAAGTCTCGACACGTTTTAAACAGGAACCATTATAACCGTTAAGGATGACTTATGAGTAAGGCAGCTACTATAAATACAGTCACTATAAACAAAGCCGACATTATCAGCGGCGGTATGAAATCGTACAAGCAAGATGATGATAGTATCATTTTAATTACCCGTGACGACAGCACGTTTCGTGCTTTTGATGGCAAATGTCCGCATGCTGGAGCAGATTTGGGTACAGGTTTGCGTTGTGGTAATCGCGTGATTTGTCCTTGGCATCATGCAACTTTTGATAGCAGCGACGGCGCATTACTGGAGCCAATCGCGACAACAGGCTTGACTCAATATCAAATCATAGATAATGGCGACAGCCTAACGGTTGATACCTCAGCCAAGATAGATAAGCAGGTTGAAAATGATAAGCTGACTGATACTCATACTATTATCGTTGGCGGCGGCGGTGCAGGTTTTATGACTGCCCATCAGTTGCGCAATACTGGCTACGGCGGCAAGATTACCTTGGTGAGTGCCGAGGACAAAGCCCCTTATAATCGTCCTTTATTATCCAAGGCTTTTTTGGCCAGTAATATGCCAGAAGAAAAGCTATTACTGGGCGGTACAGATTGGGCGAGTAAACATGATATTGAACTGCGCTTAAACCAAACGGTCAGTGAAGTGTTGCTCAATGAGCGTAGCATTGTAATGACAGATGAAAAGGGTGATAGCAACAAGCTAACAGCGGAATTTTTAGTTGTGGCAACTGGCGCTGAGCCCAAGATTCCACCTATTAAAGGGGCAACGCTTGATGGTGTCTATACCTTGCGTAGTATGGATGATGCCAAATTAATCAAAGCCGCCAGTCATGATCAGCGTGTAGTCATCGTCGGTACGGGCTTTATCGGTATGGAAGTTGCGTCAGCATTGGCGCAATCGGGTACTACTGCTTCTATTACTGTTATCGGTCAAGACCATCGCGTGATGGGCAATATCGTCTCCGAAACGGTTAGCAATGCGCTGATTAAATTGCACAAAGAAAATGGTGTTGAATTCGTGTTTGATGCCAGTGTCTCTGAAATCACTGCAGCGAAAAATACTACTGACAATAACGAAGATAACTTCTCACAAGTGTCTGGCGTCAAATTAGCCAATGGTGAGCAAATCGATGCTGATATCGTCATTTTAGGAACAGGTGTCGCACCGCGTATCGAGTTATTACAGAATACAAATCATCCAGATGGCGTACAAGTCGATGAGCATTTACAACTGCGCGATGACGTCTATGCGTTGGGGGATATTGCCAAAGCGCCCAGTCAACTGGGGCGTATGCGTATTGAGCACTGGCGGGTTGCATTGCAACATGGCATGGTGACGGCAGCCGCGATATTAAAGGACGATAACGTCAAATCGCTTCAGGAGCGTATCCCTTTCTTTTGGACGATGCAATATGGCAAAAGTTTGCGTTATAGTGGACATGCTGCGACGCCAGATCATGGCATTCTAATGGGTTCAGCAGATAGTTTTAACTATATAGAATACTACTTCGATGACGAGGATGAAAACACGCGTGCCAGTGCAGCAAGCTCGCTTGGACGTGATAAAGAGCTGGTAGCATTCTCTGAGTTATTACGCCAAGGTCATGCACCAACGCGGGCACAGATTAACGCAGGGTTTGATATCATCGAGCAAGCGCAGGCGTTATCGCGCTAGTAATGAAAACGGATAAATATTACTATTAAAGCTGAGCTATTTATTTAGGTCAGCTTTTTAATCTAGGATAGATATCACATAAAAATCTCACGTATTTTATCAATACATGAGGCAGATAGAAATTTTCTTGCGTGCTGTGCCTCCGCAGACAGAGGCGGCAAAAATTTCTATCAGCTTCTTTATGAGCTTTTTGTAATGAACTGAATATACGGATAATAAAAGGACAAAATAATATGAATGAAAACCAAACTAATAACGACAATATTAATAACGACAATGCCAATAAAGACAGCGTTTTCTTACGTCAAGCAGAAGCTAGTGATATCGACGCACTTGAGCAGCTATTGAATCGTTGTTATCGGCAGACAGAAGGCTGGACCAACGAAGCAGACTTAATCGGTGGTATTCGTATCACTCAAGATGAGCTGGCTAGTACCATCGCCAATCCAAAACATTATCTTTTCGTTTATCCAAAAACCATAACAGGTGAGCGTGATGGAGAAGAAACGGGTGAGCTGTTAGGATGTATCGGAGTAGATATGCAAGTTAATGCTGCTGGTGATAAAAAAGCCTATATCGGCATGTTTGCCGTCCATCCTGAGCTACAAGGGCAGGGCGTTGGTAATGTGATTTTGCAAGCAGCTGAGACATTTGCAGGTCGTCATCTACAACCAGGTGAGCAAGCTTCTGATAAAAAACAGGCTCGTTTGACCATGTCTATTTTAAGCCATCGTCCTGAGCTATTGTCTTATTATCAGCGCCGCGGTTATCAGCTAAATGGCAATAAAATGCCGTTTCCAAATGATGGTAATAATGGCGAGCCAAAGCGTCAGGATTTGGAATTATTAGAATTAGAAAAACCAGTCAGTTAAAAAATATGTAAAGGCTAATATTATCGACCCCAAAAGTATTTGAAAGTCATAAACAGTCCTATACTCAGCAGTAAAAATGCCACCACAATTAAGCGCTTAAACCAGTTAAATGCTGGTAAGCGTGTGGCATTGTCATTAGAGGTGATATAGGCAAATAAAAATATCAAACTGACAACCAAGGTTAAAATGCCAAGCCCAATCGGTAATATAAAAAAATACGCCTGCCACATGAGTATCTCGCAACCATCATTATTAAGCACATCATAGCAGCATCCCGATTGTACTGTCTGACTTATCCGCACCTTAAATTTTATAAACATATCAGGACGACGACGTGAGAAATTTCAAAAAATCGGTATTCATTATGGTATTCACGCCGTTTTTTACCGCGTGTTCTAATGCGCCTCCTGAAAATACGGTTGAAGGGCTGATCGAAGCGCAATATGAGCAAACTACCAAGATAGTAGAGGACGCAAAGGCTAACGCAGGCAATGATAAGATGGCAAAAGCCATGAGCGGCATGATGGAGACCATGATGCCAAAGCTTGAGCGCATTGAGAATATCGACTGCGATGCCATTGATGGTGAAAATGCCTATCTCTGTAGCGCTGATGTCACCCAAACGATAGCGGGTAATAGCCAAACCAACAAGACGGGATTTAAAGTTTATCTAGTCAATGATAAGTGGGTATTGGGTAATTAGAGGCTTTGATACTTTTTAATAAATAAGGGCTAATAAATAAGCACTTCTATTGGTTGCTGATAATAAAAAGGATACCCAAACGGTATCCTTTTTATATAATAGATAAGACTATTACTAATATTACCTAGTCCATTGCTAACGCATCGTCACAAACTCTTCTGAGCCAGTTGGATGAATGGCAACGGTATTATCAAAGTCAGCTTTGGTTGCGCCCATTTTGATCGCTACCGCAAAGCCTTGAATCATCTCATCCACGCCAAAGCCGATACCGTGCAAGCCAATGACTTTTTCTTCCTCGCCTAAACATATCAGCTTCATCGTAGACTTTTGGCGATGCTGAGTCACCGCACTATACATATCCGTAAAGGTGGAGGTATAGCATTTGATATTGTCTTTACCAAATTGATTTACGGCATCGATTTCAGACAAACCAATGGTGCCAATAGGAGGGTGGGTAAAGATAACTGTCGGTATCAGCTCATAGTTTAGATGCTCATCAGGTTTGTTATTAAATAAGCGCTCTGACAAGCGACGACCTGCTGCGATAGCCACTGGTGTCAAATCAACACTGTTTTCGATAATATCGCCTACCGCATAGATACCGTCGACATTAGTGTTTTGGAACTTATCGACTTTAATTTTGCCGCTATCGGTAGTCGCAACGCCCGTCACTTGTAAATTAATACCGTCAGTAGAAGGCGCGCGACCGATCGCCCAAATCAAGCAGTCTACGGTATCAAGAGCACCATCTGTGGTACACAAAGTCAGGCTACCATCGTCATTTTTAACAACTTCGGTGAGCGTGGTATTAGTATGCAATTGAATGCCGTCTTGCTCCATCTCTATCAGCAAAGTCTCCACAATGGTGTGATCAAACGAGCGCAGCGGCGAGTGCTGACGGACATACAAGTGTACCTCAGCGCCGAGACTATTCATCACACCAGCGATCTCAACGGCGATATATCCCGCTCCAACGATAGCGACCCGTTTTGGCAAATGATTCAAGGCAAAAAAACCATCAGAATCGATGCCATGTTTTGCGCCTTTGATATTTGGCTTGATAGGATGACCGCCTGTAGCAATCAACATATGGTCAGCGGTAATAAGCTCGCCATTCACTTCTACGGTATGATTATCAACAAATTTGGCAAAGCCTTTTATCACTTCAACACCGTTTTTTGCCAAGTTATTGTCATAAGCGCGATGAATGTTTTGAATATATTGTTGACGGCTCTGTACCAGTTTTTGAAAGTCAAAGCCTTTTAGCTCAACGTCAAAGCCATAATCTGGCGCATACTTATGAATGGCTCCAGCAACTTGTGCGCCATACCACATCACTTTTTTGGGTACGCAGCCCAAGTTCACGCAGGTGCCGCCCAATTGGTTGGCTTCGATAATGGCGCATTTTTTACCATAGCTTGCTGCGCGGTTGATTGAGGCAATACCGCCGCTACCGCCACCAATGGCGATATAGTCATAGTGTTTGGTCATATTGAGTCTCTTTATTAAGGGGTTATTAATGTAATTTGGCACGTTAATTGAAAACAGTGCCTAGGGCGTGTCCCTAATTCAGTTTGCAATGAATCATAGTGCAAGCCAGATACAGCATAGACTTATAATTTCGAGCCAGTTTTTCGTAGCGAGTCGCAATACTACGAAAGTGTTTTAGCCTTGCAAACGTGTTTTCAACTAAGTGTCGTAGCTTGTATAAATAG